>ERZ772893.360-NODE-360-length-62353-cov-5.870493_pt1 | contig 62353 bp, 57 predicted proteins | sample MGYA00511482_ERZ772893 | MGnify/ENA primary metagenome ERZ772893 (study PRJEB29015, sample SAMEA2737687) | human gut metagenome | biome: human gut; feature: human-associated habitat; material: faeces | place: China | collected 2012 ... | reverse complement strand
CCCCGCCGTTTCGGCGGATGACGTATCCCTCGTCGCGCAGCGACGAGGTGTCGATGCCGAACCGGTCGGCATCGTCCGAGGTCGCAAGGAAGATGTCCCCGTTTACGCTGTCGCCGAGGCGGTCGCGCAGCCACTTCGCCGAAGTCTCGGCGGAGGACGATACCGCGTGGATCGGGCTTGCGTCCTCGGGCGAAACCTGCGCGCATCCCGCGAATACAGAGGCGGCGGTGACCGCCGCGAGCGTAAGTGATAAAATTTTCTTCATCGTTTTGCCGTACAAAGCCTTTCTTTTAAGGTTAAACCGATTTTTGTGAAAATCACCGCAGCCGTGTCATATTCGGTGATTTTTCACATTTGGGGCAATTTTCATTAGAACTATTGTCTTATTATAACATTCCGCACATCATAAAGTCAATGAATATTGAACTTTTTTCGCATATTTTTCATATTTTCGCATAAGCGCCCGAATACCGACCGTTTTACATCGTCGCGCCTCGAAAAACAGTCTTTCATTCTGCCCGCCGTTGACAAAAGTACCGCCGTGGTTTATATCAAGAGCGCCGCGGCATAGTTTACAGATAAAGCGCCCCAAGCCGCGCGAGGAGAAAAAACGAAGCTAAACAGCGGACGTGCGCTCGCCCTGCGGTCGGGCACGGACTTTTCGAGGAAGAGATCGGCTCAGCCGCGCGCCGATTTTTCGATTTTTAAAAATTCACGCAGAAATCCTCCGCACTTCAATGAAGTGCGGAGGATTTTTCGGCATATGAAGTTTATCTTGTGAGATCAGCGCATTCTGCGCGTCCTGCGCGGCGCCGATTTAAGCTCCGCCGTAAACTCCACGTTTTTTCCGTCGGGGCTTTTTGCGCATATCGATCCGCCGTGGCCTTCGGCGACCGCGCGCGCGATCGAAAGCCCTATTCCGAAGCCGCTTTTCTCGCTGCTGTGCGATCTGTCCGCACGGAAAAAGCGGTCGAACAGCTTATCAAGATCGCCGGGGTCGATGCCGTCGCATTCGTTCGACGTTTTTATGACTATGCCCTTCTTAGATCGCTCAAGCGAAAAGAATATCCGCGAGCCGTCGGAGGCGTATTTCACGGCGTTGTCGAGCAGCACGGAGATCAGACGGCGCACCGCGTATTCGTCTCCGCGGTATATGACGTCAGGCTCGATATGGGCATCGAGCGCATGACCGCACGAAAGCGCGTAATCCGAAAACGAATCGGCAATCTCCGCCGCCGCGTCGCTCGCGTTGAAATCGGAAAAGCTGAACGCGCCCTCTCCCTCGTCCATGCGAGACAGCACCACAAGCGAATTCACGAGCTCCGTAAGCTTCTCCGTCTGCGCCGCCGCCTTGCCGATCCACTTCTGAGGTCCGTTTTCCAACTCGAATACCTTCAGGCTCGTTGCGATAACCGTTATCGGGGTTTTAAGCTCATGCCCCGCGTCGGTGATGAACTGCTTCTGCTTTTCGGATGCTCTGACCACGGGATCGATCGCGCGGCGTGAGCAAAGCAGGACTATCACATACACAAGAAGGATGCAGAATGCAGATGCGCACACGGAAAGAAGCGCCGTCATGAGAACTCCGCGCATCTCCTGATGGCAGTCGAGAAAGATTGCCATATGCCGTCCGTCCCCGTTGTCGGCGACGAGGTATTTGTACCCCGAGGTATATCCGAAGCCCTCGCCGTGTCCGAGCGCGGTCTCAAGATAAGGTCCCGTATCATCCTCCGTTACGGCGGCGATGTTTTCGAGGTCCGCCTTGATAAGCTCTCCGTCCTCGGTGTATCGAAGTACAAAATACCTCGTGGAAAACGGCGTTTCCGGTGTAAAGCGTCCGTCACCTCCCGCACCCGGACCCTCTCCGTGAGGCGGATGAGGTATTTTGCCCTGATTTTCACATATGACGTTCAGCATATCGCAAAGCTCGGAATCCACGGAGACATAATTTGCGATATTGACGATAAGACACAGAAGAAGCATAACCGACGTTACCGCCAGCATGGCAATTCGTATAAAGCGTTTTCGAAGCCGTCTGATCATCGTCTCACCCTTTCGGCAGTTTTCGGCGATCCTCCCAAGGTCGGAGGATCACTGTTTTTCAAGCATATATCCGAGTCCGCGGCTTGCGTGTACCGTCACGTCGGAGCCGATCGAACGAAGCTTCTTCCTGAGATTCGATATATGCACCCACACCACATTGATCTCCGCGTCGCTGTCCCAGCCCCAGATCTTCTCCATTATGCGGTCGGCGGAGAAAACCACACCGGGTGAGCGCATGAACATCTCCATAAGCTGAAACTCACGCCCGCTCAGGCGGACGCTGCCGCCGCTGCCCGTCATCATGCCCGACGACGTATCGAGCGAGACATCGCCGAAAGTGAGGATATCGGGCGTGTATCCGCCGCCGCGCCGAAGCATCGCACGCACGCGGCAGATCAGCTCGTCCGGCTCGAACGGCTTCGGCAGATAATCGTCCGCTCCCGCGTTGAAGCCCGTTATGCGGTCGTCCTTCTGAGTCTTTGCTGTAAGCATCATGACGGGTGTTTTTACCCCCTCTTCGCGGAGCCGTCGGAGCACGTCCACGCCGTTCATCTTCGGCATCATAACGTCAAGAACTATCGCGTCGTACTCCCCCGCGGAAGCGTATTCGTATGCGGAAAATCCGTCGTTCACGGTATCGACCGAAAATCGGTTTTTCTCAAAGAACGCGCACAGCACTTCGGCAAGATCCGGCTCGTCCTCCGCTATAAGAAGCCTCATTTCACACCTCCGTCCCGTCCGCCGCGATTTCGGCGGCGGACATCTTCATTCATTATTATAATTTATCGGTTCGGGAAAATCAATAACTCAAAGTGTATCGGACGACGATTCGCGGCAGCATACGATATTCAGATTACCGTTGCGGCAGCGGAGCGCATCGATGAACTCCTTCGGCACGCGCTCATCGCGCAGCGTCACACGGTACTGAAGCTCGTAGAGCGTTCCCATATTCGTCGTTTTCACCTTTTCGAGGGAGAAATCCTTCAGATACGTCCGGAACAGATCGTCGAAAAGTCCGTCGTAATCGAGATTTTCGGGAATCGTTATCCGCAGTATGCGGACGAAGGAGTTGCCCACGCCGAAATTGAGAGCGGTAAGTATAAGTATCACGGCGGCAACCGTAACGAACAGTATCGCCGCAAGAACCACATATCCCATTCCGGCGGCAAGTCCTATCGCCATGGCGAGGAATATCGACGCGATCTCCCTCGCGTTTCCCTGCGCGGAGCGGAAGCGTACAAGGCTGAACGCGCCCGCGACGGCGACGCCCGCCCCGATATTTCCGTTCACGAGCATTATAACGGTCTGCACGACCGCGGGAAGCACCGCAAGCGCGATCGCAAAGCTCTGCGTGCATCCCGAGCGGTACATTCCGACAAGCGCCGCGGCAATGCCGAGCGCCACGGATACCGCGGTACATATTAGGAAAACGCCGACGGTAAGATCGGTTTTGATAATTGATTCAAGCACAGAAATGCGCCTCCTTTTCGCAAAAATCTTTTTTCAGAATATTTTCACGGTAGCATGTACCGTATTTCGAAAACGGCACCGGAAAAGCCCCGTTTTCCGAAAGTATTCCCGCAAGCCACATCGGGCACACTCCGGGAAGCTTTATCTCCATGAGAATCCTTGCGTCGCCGAGGAGCGCTTTCCCGTGATCGCCCGCGCGAAGATCAAGCTCGCCCGTTCTCCAACGTATTCCGGTATCGAAAGTGATGCGCAGCTCCGGATCGTACAGCCCGGCGTATGCCTCGCGGTCGTATGCGATAAACACCTTCGGCACGGCTTTATAGAAACCGACGAAATGTCCGATCTCGCGTTCGGTCTGCGTACCGCCGACGCCGAAATGTCCGGAGAATATCGCGTCCGTTTCCGAAGCGCCGATCGAGATCCTTCTTTTATATACGATCCCCGCATACTTTTTCTTTATTTCCGCGAACACACTTCCGTCGTCGCCGACCGTTCCGTAGCTGCGAAGCCGAAGCTTTTCCTTATAATCCGGCGCGCCCGTGCTCGCGCGCACAACGCTCCAATCGTCGCTGTCGCAGTAGATATTGCATATCGTATATCTGCCGTAATCGTCCTCTTTCACATACGGGCGTATATCTTCAATGATATGCGCATACTGCGCGGGTGTGAGAAAATATTTGTTCTCGTATCTTTCAAAGCTGTATCTTATTATGTTTGCCACGCTTCTCCCTCCTTTGTGCTTATATTGTAGAGCACCATCCTAAAGGAAACCTAAAGACAAAAACGCTTTTCCCTTTAGGTTTTCTTTAGAAATCCCTGTTACAATAAATGCGCAGACAAAAGAAAACGTCCGGCTTTTCGCCGGATGAAATAAAGACGGAAGGAAGATGGCATTATGAAAAAATTTTTCGGATCACGGATTCTCGCCGTATTGACGGCGGCTGCGCTGTTTTCGGCGCAGCAATGCACTGTTTTCGCCGCAGGGGACGGCGGGGGATCGTTTGTATTCTCGGATACCGGAATACAGGTGTCGTCCGGTGCATCGGGATATGAGACGGAAGGCACATCGCTGACCGTGGACACTCCCGGAACGTACACGGTATCGGGAAAATGCGCAAACGGCTCTATAAAGATAAAGAAGGGGACGACCGGCGTCACGCTGATCCTATACGGTCTTGAGCTGACCTCGGAGGATACGGCTCCGCTTGTATGCGGCAAATCCTCCGAAGTGACGGTCACGGCAGCGGACGGAACAGAAAACACGCTCACAGACACCGAATACAACAACGACAATGAGCATCCCGAAAACGAGAACGCGGAAAACGCCGTAATAAAATGCAAGGACGGCTCCGACGTCACGCTGTGCGGCAGCGGCACGCTGAACATAAACGCAAACGGCAAGAGCGGAATAAAGTCCGGAGCATCCACCGAAGAGGAGGGCGAAGCCTCTCTCTCGATCGAGGAAATAACGCTCAACATAAACGCACCCGTCAATGACGGAATCAACGCTGAAGCGTATATAGCCGTCAAAAGCGGAAGCATCACGGTCGATGCGGGAGACGACGGGATTCACTGCGACCTTATCGCCGACATAGGATCGGAAGGCGGCGGCGGACCGGAAATTAACATCACCGGATGCTGCGAGGGACTTGAAGCGGCAGAGCTGAACATGTACTCCGGAAACATACGGATATATTCGGAGGACGACTGCCTGAACGCCGCAAATTCCGATCTCGGCGACTACGATTTTTCTCTCCTTATCGCGGGCGGCGCGCTTTATATGTATTCGGTGTCGGGTGACGGAATCGACTCAAACGGCAGTCTCACGATATCCGGCGGAGTTACCGAGGTATGGACCGCAAACACGGCGGACAATCAGCCGCTTGACGCAGACGGAACGATCACCGTAACCGGCGGAACCGTATTTGCCGCAGGCGGCAGCGCCGGAATGGGCATAAATCTTTCGTCTTCTCAGGCGAATGTCCGCTTCGGTTCGGCTTCGATCGGAGGCGGAGATCACGGCTCATTTCCCGGCGGTCGGGCTCCGACCCCGCCGAACGGAACCGAAGGCGAAAGCTTTCCCGAAAGCGGAGATCTCACGCCTCCCGGCGGGGAAAACGGCGGCGCACTTCAAAGACCCGACGGCGATTCCGAAGGCAGCGGAAATCCCCCCGAAATGACTATGCCCGACGGGAGCACATCGCCTTCGGACGGCATGTTCCCCGAAGCTCCCGAAAATCCTTCGGACGGTGCGGCACCTCCCGAGAAGCCAGACGGCGGCGATATGCCTTCCCCCGTTGAAAATCAGGGCGGAAGCACGTCGCCCTCCGGAGGCTTCACCCCCGGCACGTTTCCCGGCGGCGCGGGCATCGCGTCCTCACTCGGCATATCCGAAGGAAGCGAGGTCGTCATAACATCCTCCGACGGAACGTATATTTATTCAGCGACCGCGCCGTGCGCCGTCGGCACCGTATTCTTCTCATCGTCCGATCTCACAGCCGGCGAAACGTACACTCTCCTTTCGGACGGCACGGAGAGCGTTTCCGCGGAAGCGTCCGCCGGAAATGCGAGGAACACGCAGGACACCGCGAAGAGCATCACCGATACCGAAACTCCGGAAAGCGAAAGCACCGAAGAGACCGCGGAGCCTGAGGCGGAAAACTCCGGCACAAAACACACAGTCATAACGGTTATTGCTGCCGTCGCCGCAGCGGCGGTCGCAGGAGCAGCGGTTACATTCCGTATGATAAAGCGTAAAAAGACAAACGTCGAATAAGAAACGGGTATCCTCACCGCCCCCGCAGCGTCCAAGCGTTGCGTGGGCGGTGCCCTCGCTTTTCCTCCGAACCGCGCGTATACCCGTCATTTTGTACAGCAAATTATTTTTGCAAATAATACGGAGTTTTACAGAACGACGAAATTCGCCGTCAACCGAGAAAATATTCAAAACCGCTTGACAAATCGGCTGCTCGGGAGTATCATATTAAATGGTTAGCGAGGACTAACCATTTAATATGATACTCGGTTAGTGAAAGCTAACCTGAAATTACGGAGGGTTACGTAAAATGATGCCGCTTACACTTGCATCTCCGGAAGAAGAATATATAATAAAGAAGATCGGCGGAAAGCCGGAAGTTAAAAAACACCTCGAAAATCTCGGCTTTGTCGTCGGCGGAAACGTAACCGTCATAACCGAGCTTGCCGGAAACGTCATTGTAAACGTAAAGGAAGCCCGCGTTGCGATAAGCCGCGAAATGGCGCAGAAAATAATGATCTGAAAAATCCCGCAATTAATTTTGGAGGAGAATACATATGAAAACACTTAAAGAAGCGAAGATCGGAGAAACCGTGACGGTATTAAAGCTCCACGGCGAAGGCGCTATCAAACGCAGAATCATGGACATGGGTATAACCAAGGGCGTTCAGATACATGTCCGCAAGGTCGCTCCCCTCGGAGATCCGATCGAGATCACCGTCCGCGGCTATGAGCTTTCTCTCAGAAAAGCCGATGCGGATTCCATCGAAGTAGAATAATTCCCACGATCGGGCGCGTGCCGCTTTTCGGCACGCAAAGGTTAGCCTTCGCTAACACTCGGACGCCGTTTGCGAAAACGCGATCGGCATCCCGACTTTAATAATTTGACAAATCAAAGAAAGGTACGGATATAAACCATGGATCTGAGAATCGCCCTTGCGGGCAACCCGAACTGCGGTAAAACGACACTGTTCAACGCGCTTACCGGATCAAATCAGTTCGTCGGAAACTGGCCCGGTGTCACCGTCGAGAAAAAAGAAGGAAAGCTCAAGAAGCACGACGGTGTAACGATCACCGACCTTCCGGGTATTTACTCGCTGTCCCCCTACACCCTTGAAGAGGTCGTTGCAAGAAACTACCTCATCGGTGAACGTCCCGATGCAATACTCAACATTATCGACGGAACCAACCTCGAAAGAAACCTTTACCTCACAACGCAGCTCACCGAGCTCGGAATCCCGGTGGTGGTCGCCATCAACATGATGGACGTCGTAAAGAAAAACGGCGATAAGATCGACACCGCGGAGCTTGCGCGTCAGCTCGGCTGCAAGGTGGTCGAGATCTCCGCACTCAAAGGCACGGGAATCATGGAAGCCGCAGATGCCGCAATCGATGCCGCAAAGAACACAAAGACCGTTCCGATGCACAACTTCTCGGGCGCCGTTGAGCACGCGATCGCACACATCGAGGAGGCTGCGGTACACAACATGCCCGCAGAACAGCAGCGTTGGTATGCGATAAAGATCTTTGAGCACGACGACAAGGTTCTCGAAAAGCTCGACATCCCCGCGGATACGATGGCTCACATAAACGAAGACATCAAAGCCGCCGAAGATGAGCTTGACGACGATGCGGAAAGCATCATCACAAACGAGCGTTATATCTACATAGCTTCCCTTATTAAGAGCTGCTACAAAAAAAAGAACACCGGCAAGCTTTCCACCTCCGACAAGATCGATAAGATTGTCACAAACCGCTGGCTCGGACTTCCGATTTTCGTAGCCATCATGTTCCTCGTTTACTATATTTCCATGGTAGGCGTCGGAGCTGCCGCTACGGATTGGGCTAACGACGGACTCTTCGGCGACGGCTGGCATCTGTTCGGCATCGACGACGGATACGCAAAGCTCAGCGAAGACTACGGCAACGCAGTAAACGCAGTCAGCGCTTTCACCGGGATCGAATTCGGCGAAGAATACGAAAGCGAAGAAGAAGAAGCTGCGGCATATGAAGCTATGCTCAAGATGATGAAGGATTTCACCACCGACGAGACAAGCGCAACGATTGACGTTGAGGATGAAGAAACCCTCGCTGTCAACACGATGACCGTATATTATTCCGAAATTCCCTCCGGTGCAGATGAGGACTCCACGGTTCCCATGACATACAAGGATGCCGTAAAGTTCTTCGAGAAAAACGGTCTCGCCGAGCCTGATCCCGCAGAGTACGGCATCTGGGTTCCCGGCGTTCCCGTTCTGGTCGGCAACGGACTCAATGCAATGGGTGTCGGTGAGGACACATGGCAGTACGGACTAATCATCGACGGTATCGTAGCCGGTGTCGGCGCCGTTCTCGGATTCGTTCCTCAGATGCTCGTCCTCTTCCTGCTTCTCGCATTCCTTGAGGCATGCGGCTACATGGCGCGTATCGCATTCGTCCTTGACCGTATATTCCGCAAGTTCGGTCTCTCCGGAAAGAGCTTCATCCCGATGCTTATCGGTACGGGATGCGGCGTTCCCGGAATCATGGCTTCGCGTACTATCGAGAATGAGCGTGACCGCCGTATGACGATCATGACCACGACATTCATCCCCTGCGGCGCAAAGGTTCCCTTTATCGCAATGATCGCCGGTGCACTCTTCGGCGGAAGCGCACTTGTTTCCACCTCCGCTTACTTCATCGGTATGGCAGCGATCATCGTATCCGGTATTATGCTCAAGAAGACCAAAATGTTTGCGGGCGATCCCGCGCCCTTCGTAATGGAGCTTCCCGCATACCACCTTCCGACCGTCGGCAATGTACTCCGCAGCATGTGGGAGCGCGGCTGGAGCTTCATAAAGAAGGCCGGCACGATAATCCTTCTCTCCACGATACTCGTTTGGTTCACAACCTACTTCGGCTGGGTTGACGGATCGTTCGGAATGCTCTCCGAAGATCAGATCGACGGCTCCATACTCGCAAAGGTCGGCGGCGCGATCGCTTGGCTCTTCGCTCCTCTCGGCTGGGGCAACTGGAAGGCAGTCGTTGCTTCGATCACCGGACTTATCGCAAAGGAAAACATCGTCGGTACTCTCGGTATCCTTTACGGCGGCGGCGACGCAAGCGTATATCAGAACCTCGCAAGCGCCTTCACCGGACTTACCGCTTACTCCTTCCTCATCTTTAACCTTCTCTGCGCTCCCTGCTTCGCAGCTATCGGTGCAATCAAGCGTGAGATGAACAATGCAAAGTGGACTTGGTTCGCAATCGGGTATCAGTGCCTGTTCGCATATGCGATCGCTCTGATCGTAAATCAGCTCGGCATGCTCTTCACCGGCAATGTGAATATTATCGGAACCATAGCGGCGCTTGCTCTGATCGCGTTCATGGTATTCATGCTCTTCAAGCCCTACAAGGAAGCGAACAAGCTGACCGTCAAATCCGGAAAGAAGTCCGCGTAACAAAACAAAAAAGCTTTAAGGAGGATTTCATATGCTGACATGGTTATCTCAAAATCTTGCGGCGACGGCAGTATCCGCAGTGCTCATCGCAATAGTCGTACTTATAATCGTAAAGCTTGTCCGTGACAGACGGGCGGGAAAATCCTCCTGCGGATGCAATTGCAGCACATGCGCAATGCACGGAAGCTGTCACAAAAAATAGGTTTTTCCTCCGAAAAGAGGCGAGCCGGATAATCCGGCTCGCCTCTTTTATTTTTTTGCTGTAAATATCGGTATGTTCTGCAAAAGCAGCATTACACAGGAACTGCAGCCGACTTATCCGCCGGGTTTGAACAGATCACTGCAGCGGTAACGGTCATTCGGGGAAGCACCTCAGCATATCCCAAGGGGTGATTATCCCGAGCAGCTTGCTGTTTTCGGTTCCGTCTCTTGTAACAAAAACAGCGACTACTCTGCGCCTGTCGGGGGACGTTGCCTCGAAAAATTTCTTTATATTATAATAGGATGCGTCGGGCGCACAGAAACGGTAGCTCTCCGTGATGTGCGCTTCAACCGGAAGAAATTCCGAAAACTCACTGATCTCCGTTTCACCGGTTATACTTTTCTCTCCATACTTTTCAAGATATGAGAATACCGTCGCCGTGCTGAATACTCCCACCAAGTAGCCTGAGGACACGATCGGCACATGAGAGAATCCCTGCGCGTTCATTCGGCGTATAAGCCATATTACATGATCCGTCATACTGCATTTCATAAGAGCATCAAAGGGAGTCATGGTCTTTACCGCGACAGGAGGATTTTTCACACTGTCGAGTATTTCGCGCATAACATCTACCACGGAATCCGATGGCTGAAAGATATCCTCCCCGCCGATCTGCGCATGATGAGAAAGCATATTCCGAAGCTCACGGCATACATTAAGCTCCTCTCGCCATCTTCTGCCCTCCGCCTCCATGGAAAATCGGACTACCGCGCTCGAAAAGCGGCGGTCGTTTTTCGCCGCCGAATATCTCACATTCAGAAGTTCTTCAAGATTATTGTACAGATTAAGAAATTCATCGGCGTTTGACATTTTTCCTCCGAAATTTAAAACTGATTTTCAAAACAGGCATCTTTCTTTTATTTCAGACTGCGATAACTGCGGACAATCTTCACAGATTCGGGAAATACGTCATAAATCTGCGTCTGTTCGCATATATTGCAGATCGGAAGCTGTACAAACATTATATCATTAATCGCATCGGCATGCAACCTCATAAACTGTTAATTTTTGCGCGTTTTTTTACAATTATATTGCGCGTGATGTTTTTTCGTGAATTTTATTCTTATATATCCCGTATTTCGGGATAATAATTCACATTTTCGAAAAAAACCGGTGCTGCGCCGAATTTTTATGCACACTTTCGTCTTTCGGCAAAAACTTAATCTTCGGAGTTAAGAAAAATTGTAAAATTTTATCATTCCACCGGGTAAACCGGAAAATGAAAGGAGAGGCAAGTATTCATCATGAAAACACTTGCACCGACAAAAAGCCGCTGTGAGCAGCAGCAAAGCAAATGCGGAATCGTGGATTCCCGCGCCGTACCACTCGCCGACGGGCGTCTGCTTCTTTATGTTCTGAAATCGTTTTATCAAGACGGATATACAAGATTCGGAATATGTATTTCGTCACTCAGCCAAACCTCCGAAGTACTTGAAAAAAGCTGTTTCGATGATATAACGGTATGCGAAAAAGAAGCGCACAACCTGTTCGAAACGATGTGTGAATCCTGCCTCGAGCCGTGCCACCTCGGCGAAGTGCTCGAAAACTTTCTCGGAGAGGTGCAGAATTAAGCCTCCGTCCCGTTCAGAGAAGCGGCGAGAGCGTTGATCCGATGCGGAAAGATCATTACAAAGCATCACCGAAAAAAGAGATTCGCCCTTATTTTATGCAGCTGCATAAAACAAGGGCTCCGTGAAATACGGATCAAATCACATCATGATTCGCCCGGGAATGGGCATAAAAAGCCGTTTGTGTATATACAAACGGCTTTTTATGTGATATCATTTATCTGTCAGTTTTCGTATTCGGGAGGGAGAGTGAGTATGCTTATCCGCAGGCGCATGTTTGTTTTCTGCTTTTCTTTTTTCGTATCGTCTCTGATATTTTCATCCCTTTCTCAATCCGCGAAGCTCGTGTCCGCATCTTTCTTTGCCTGTGCGCTCGCCGTTTCCGCAATCCTTATTCGCAGATGCTCAGCCGACGGCGATAAACGAAAGAATTCTCCCTTTCGGTGCCTCACCGAAAAGAACAAAATACGCATTTTCGCAGTGTTCTTTTCGTCACTTCTTCTTGCCTCGCTGTTTTCCGCATTCACCTTCTTCCGTATGTACGGCATCCCCGAAAGATCGGTAACGGACGACGAACAGATTAGCGCGTCCGTCGTATCGAGAATCTGGAGTTCCTCGGGAAGCGGCGGATATAAGGTGCGCTTCCGCCCCGCCGACGGCGGGAAAACAATTTCGGCGCTTGCCGTTATCCCCGATGAGTCCCTTGAACCGGGAGATGTGTTCACCTCACACGCCGCCGTGCATCCGCTGTCCGACGCGCCGCTTCCGGGCGGCGAGCGCTATCTGCAATCACTCGGAATATCGCTTTACGTCGAGGTGAACGACGGCGTAACGCTTACCGGAAACCGCAATTCCCTCGAGGCGGCGCTGTCATCCTTAAGATCATCCCTGTCCGCGAAGATCAGGACATATATCGGAAAGGATGCCGGAGCGCTGTGCGCCGCGCTTCTCACCGGAGACCGCTCTGCACTTCCGGATAAGGTCCGCCTCGATTTTTCGAGTCTCGGGATTTCTCATCTTCTTGCGATAAGCGGGCTTCACATGACGGTGCTCTTCGGCGCGGCGTCCGCGCTGATTCGCAGGACGCGCCTCGGGCGGCGTTCGCGCGAGATAATTCCGATCGTGCTTGCGCTCATGTACGCCGCGCTCACCGGATTTTCGTCCTCCGTCATGCGTGCCGCGTTCATGCTCATACTCACGCGCGCCGCATCACTCATCGGAAGGCGAACCGACACGGCGACCGTGCTCGGCGAAGCAGCCTTTCTGATATGCATTTTCGATCCGTGCTCGGTATTTGACGTCGGATTTCCGATGTCGGTGCTTTCCGTGCTTGCGCTCACGCTGTTTGCAAGTCCCGCGGAACGTATAATGAAGAGCCGCACAAAAATTGCGAAGGTGCTTCTCTTCATTCCGAAAAATATGCTCATGACCCTCGCGGTAAGCGCGATGACCCTGCCGGTCACCTGTCTTGAATTTCAGTACATCTCCTTGGCTGCGCCGCTTGCAAACACGCTTTTTATTCCGCTCGTCACGCTGCTCATGTATCTGCTCGTGCCGTTTTCGATGCTGCTCCCGTTTCCCTCCGCCACAAGCATATTCGGAAAGCTGTGCTCGGCGCTCGCCTCAGCGGTGCTCTCGCTTTCGTCGTCGTTCGCGTCTCTGCCGGGGATCACCGTATCCTCGCGTTATCCGTTTTTCTTCCCGCTCTCCCTTTTGCTCGTGATCGTCCTTGCCGCCCTCGCCGTGTCAAAGCGAAAAAAGATTCCCGCACTTCTTCTCGCATTCTGTCTGTGCGCGATATCGGCATCGGTCGCCGTCTCGGAGATCATGCGCTCGGACACCGTAAGCATACGGACCCTGTCAGACGGAAAGAACGACATCGTAGCGGTGGAGGATGAGTCGCGGCTTTTGCTCATCGACTCATCATCGGGGTATTTTTCGTTCGCCTCGGACTGTATCGACGAAGAATACGACCGCCGCTTTTCCGAAATCGGGATGTACGTTTTCACTCACTATCACTCGCGCTGCGTGCCTCTTATGAAAAGACTGACATCAAATTACCGCATCGGCGAAATTCTCGTTCCCGAGTCGATGAACGAAGAAGAACGCGCGCTCTGCGATGCAATGATACGAAGCGCGGAGGAGGGCGGCGTCTCGCTGCGAACGTTTTCGGATGCTGTTTCATTCTCCGACGTATCGCTTTCCCTCGGCGCAAGATGCTGGATTCCGGACAGCTCGGAGGCGGTATTCTCCTTCACGGTAAGCGCCTGCGAAAAAAATGCCGTATATCTGTCGTCGTCGTTTTTCAAAGCGTCGCCCGCCTTTTGCGCGCTTACCGATGCCGGGAATGCCGATCTCTGCATTTTCGGCTCTCACGGTCCGAAGTACAAGGAGACGTTTGCTCTGCCGCGGAATTTCAGTCCGAAAAGAACCGTTTTTCTCGGAAGCAGTGCGGACTTTTTCCCCGCGGGGCGCGCCGTCGGAATATCGGATTCGGGAGGACTTCTTCTCACCTCGGAGCATATCGAAACATGGAAGAAGGACTGAGCGCATTTTTCGTCCGTAACAGTGTGATTTTTACATATTTCTATTGACTTTGCGTGCCTCTCGGGGTATAATCCGTATGTTCGGGGATCGGAGTACAAAGTGCTCCGTTCCCGTTTTTTCGGGAAAAACCGGGAATCCGAGGAGAATTCATGAAAAACACTGTTTTGCAGAACGATTGGTACGGACGCGAGAAAATATCGAAGATACTCCTGAAGGTCGCACCGCCCGTCATGCTTGCACAGCTGATACAGGCTCTTTACAACATAGTTGACAGCTTTTTCGTCGGCATGTACTCAAACGATGCGCTGACGGCGCTCTCGGTCATATATCCGATGCAGCTCGTTATAATCGCGCTTGCGGTCGGCACCGGAGTCGGAGTAAACACATACATGGCGCGCAAATACGCGCAGGAGCGGCCGAAGGATGCCGAAGCCGCCGCGGGATGCGGAACGGTTCTCGCACTCGTATCGTGGGCGCTGTTTGCCGCGCTATCGCTGATATTCATGCGTCCGTATGTAAAGACGAGCGCGACCTCGCCCGAAGCCGTGGAATACGCCGTCATTTACGGAAATATTGTCTGTGCGGGAAGCATAGGCGTATTTCTCGAAGGAAATTGGACAAAGGTGCATCAGGCGCGCGGCAACATGCGCCGCCCGATGATCGCGCAGATCACCGGGGCGCTGACAAACATAATCCTCGATCCGATCCTCATATTCGGTATCGGTCCCGCTCCCGAAATGGGCGTTGCGGGTGCCGCCGCCGCAACGGTTATCGGGCAGATTTGTGCGGCGGTGATCGTGTCGTTCGGCGCGGTGTGCAAGCCACCGGAATTAAGGCATATGCGCCGGTTCATAAACAGGATCTACTTCTTCGGATACTCATCGATCCTCATGCAGCTTCTGTACACGGTGTACATACTCGCGCTCAACATAATCCTCGCGGGCTTTTCCGACGCCGCCGTGACCGTGCTCGGGCTTTACTACAAGCTACAAAGCTTTTTCTTCATTCCGCTTTTCGGACTTCAAACGTGCATCGTGCCGGTCCTCAGCTTCAACTTTGCAAAGGGCGACGGACAGCGCTGCCGTCAGACGATGAATTTGTCCTTCCTTATATCGTCGGTGTTCATGCTGCTCGGCATCGTCTGCTTTGTTTTCTTCCCCGTTCCGATGATCCGCCTGTTTTCCGACAGCTCTCAAGTCATCGAAATCGGGAAAATCGCCTTTCCGATAATCGGTACGGGATTCGTTTCCGCGGTATTCGGAATCATCATGCCCACCTTCTTTCAGGCGATCGGCAAGGGCGCGCAGAGCACGTTCCTTTCCCTTCTCCGTCAGATATTCTGCCTTATCCCGATATTCTGGGCATTCTCGCTCGTCGGGCTCAACTGCACATGGCTCGCTTTTCCGCTATCCGAGACGATCTCGGGTGTCGCGGGGCTTGTCATGTACCGTGCGGAGTTGAAAAAATGGAGTAAGCATTCCGAAGGTAAAAAAAGCCCGTCAGACGCCGTTCTCAGACCATCCCGTCCCGGCGTAATCATAACGATCGCGCGGGAGCACGGCTCCTCCGGCAAGCAGATCGGAAAGGTCGTTGCAGAGCGTCTCGGAATTCCGTTTTATTATAAGGAAATGACCGCACTCGCCGCCGAGGAAAGCGGACTCGACCGCGAATTCATATCGGACATCAACGCAAATTCCCCGAAAATCCTCCACGATCTGTATCTCAGCACTCACGTCGTTCAGCAGGCAGTCGCCGCTCAGGACCGCATAATCCGCCGCATTGCGGAAAACGGAAGCTGCGTTATCGTCGGGCGCTCCGCTGACTATGTTCTGCGGGATCACCCCGATCTTTTCAGAGTGTTCGTGTATGCGCCGAAGGACTTCAGAATAAAGCGGCTCGGCAAGGTATACGGCGACGATCCGGAAACGGCGGAAAAGAATATCCGCCGCTCCGACGGCGCACGCGCCGCCTATTACAGAAACATTTCGGGCAGGGTTTGGGGAGAGCGCGAAAATTACGATCTTATGATCTCGAGCGAGATCGGAATCGAAAGCAGCGCGGACATTATCTGCAAATACGCGGCGGCAAAGGAAAATGCGGACAGGGCTGCCCGATAAATACCGACTCACACAGTGCACGCGAAGAAGGAGTTCGGCAAATGCCGAACTCCTTCTTCGCTTATTTGTTTAAATCCTGAATGGCGATTCTGTCAAAAATCAGCCCTGTTCTGCCGGGCTCTCGCCGTCCGTGTCGGTGCCCGTTTCGCTCTCCGCCCCGGTATCGGTCGAAGGCTCGGTGTCGGTTGAAGGTTTGGTATCCGTTGAAGGATCGGTGCCGCCGGGATTTCCGATCGGCTGTCCGACCGTGTATCCCTCCCACTCGGCAAATGCGCGGATCATATACACGATATCCATCATGTTTATGTTGCCGTCGCCCGTCAGATCTCCGCACTCAGTCTCAAAATCGCCGAGCTCGGCTCCGATCGTATAGCGGATATAGTACACAAGATCCCTCATATCGACCTTGCCGTCAAAATAAACGTCGCCGGTAATACGCTGAACGCTGTCGTCGCGCGTCCACACCGCGTAAAGCACCGCAGATGCATTTTCCCTGTAAACAGCGTTATCGGGTGCGGTATAGACAGCCTCCGTGCCCTGTTCGGCAGCCCATCCGCCGAAGGTGTACCCGTATCTCTCGACACCGTCGCAGACAAGAACAAGCTCTTCATTGATATGCTTCGGCTGAGGTGCCAGACGGCTTGCGCATCCGGTGACATATTCGACGGTGTAGATCGCGCCGGAGACATACTCGCAGTAATCAAGCACACACCATCCGCCGGGAATCCTTCCCCAAACATACGATGCGGTTGACACCGCCTGGGTCACGGTGATCTCGGTGCCGTCGGCAAGCTTGTCGGCGACGGGATATGAGGTATCGGGACCCGTCCGCACATTGAGCGATATCTCGCTTGCGACGCGCCATATTTCAAACGCGCTCTCCGGCTCGGTCGCATTGTATTTCGGCCAATACTTTTCCTTCGCGGAATTGCCGCGGGCGACGGAGCGCTCCTCGCGCTTGTCGGGAATCTCAAAATTATAGCACCAATAATATCCCGCATCGTATGCACCCTGATCGGAATTTTCCACCGCGTAGACGTAGTTCCAGACCTTCGGATAGAAATTCTGAAGCTCGTATTTGAGGTAGTAAAGCTGAGACATAAGCTTTGACGGATCGTAGCCGTTTTTCACACAGAACTCGCGGAGTTTCGTCCAGCGTCCGCTGCCCTCCGCTATATCGTGCCACTGACAGATTCCGTAGCTTGTTCCGTTATCTCCGAGCGCCTCGGGATTGAAGCCGGATTCCATCTCTATATTGGCAAGGATGCCGCACGCTGCCGCCGAATTAAGCTTCATATCTCCCGTGAGGAAATCATAAATTATATCAACATTGGAGCGTTCGGTGCCTTTTGCGGGCTCGTCAGCAAGCACCGCAACGAAAGGAAAAATCATAAGGAGTGCAAGGAATGTGCCGAGAATTCTTTTTTTCATTATGTAGGTTGCCTTTCTCCGGACAGCGCTTAATTCACATGCGCTTTTCGTCCGATCCTATATAAGATATTATAACACAATATGCGAATTTTTCAAGTATATATTCCTTAATTACACAAGGATAAATAAGGAATAAGAATTCGGCGGGATTGATTTTGCGCACTTTGTGTGATATAATTTATGCGGACGTGACGCGCCCGGTTTTCCGGACGCTCTTACATAATAAAAACGGAGCGCCGAATGTGCTCCGGACGACAGACCCGAAAGGAAAGCTCAAAATGAAAAAACTTGTAATGGGCAACGAAGCGATCGCATACGGTGCCCTTGCCGCGGGCATATCCGTAGTCACCGGATACCCCGGAACGCCGTCCACGGAAGTGCTCGAAACAGTGGCAAAGCTCAAGAAGCGCGGCAGACTGCCCGACGTTTACGTTGAATGGAGCGTAAACGAAAAAACTGCCCTCGAGGTCGCGGCGGGTGCATCCTACTCGGGCGCACGCACGCTTGTAACAATGAAGCAGGTGGGGCTCAACGTAGCCTCCGATCCGCTTATGTCACTCGAATACGTCGGACTTCGCGGCGGTATGGTCATTCTCGTTGCGGACGATCCCGGTCCGATATCCTCGCAGACAGAGCAGGACACTCGCACCTTCGCCTCTTTCTCAAAGGTCCCGGTATTCGACCCTTCCTCACCCGAAGAAGCGTTTGCGATGATGCCGGAGGCATACGAGCTTTCGGAGAAATACGAAACGCCCGTGTTCATGCGTCCCACGACGAGAATATGCCACGCAAACGCGACGCTCGAAATCCCCGAAGCGTTCGAGGCAAAGAAAGCCGACGGATTCATAAAGGACCCGTCAAGATGGGTCATCTTCCCCCGCCTTTCGTTTGCAAATCACAAAAAGATCGAAGAGCGGAACGCCGCCCTTTCCGATACGCTTTCATCATACGGAAGAAACAGCGTATCCGGCAGCGGAAGGCTCGGCATCGCCGCTGGCGGAGTCAGCGTTGCCTATGCGCTCGAAGCGCTGTCTCTTCTCCGTGCCGAAAACGGCGAGATCCCCGATATAAAATTCATGAAAACGGCGACCCCGTTTCCCTTCCCCGAAAAGCTCGCCGCGGATTTTCTCCGCGGTCTCGACGAGGTTCTCGTTTTCGAAGAGCTTGATCCGGTGATTGAACGCGCGCTCGCCTTCACCGCGCACAAATACAGGATCGGCGTGAAGATCCTCGGAAAGCTGACAGGAGACGTTGCGTGCGCCGGAGAAAATTCCGCAGAAAGCGCCGCCGCTGCGTTTGCGCGATTTTTCTCGGTCAAAGCGCCCGAATTTCCGGAGCCCGTCGACATGCCGCTGCCCGTTCGCCCGCCCACGCTATGCGCGGGATGTCCGCACCGCGCGTCCTTCTACGCCGTCAAGCAGGCAATGAAGGGACGCCGCAGCGTATTCTGCGGGGACATCGGCTGCTACACGCTCGGAAACGCCGCGCCTCTCGAGATGACGGACACCTGTCTCTGCATGGGTGCGGGAATCACGATTGCACAGGGAATAAAGCGCGCCGGAGACGACGCGGTCTGCTTCTCCTTCACCGGAGACTCGACCTTCTTCCACACCGGAATGGTCGGGATCGCAAACGCCGTATACAACGGCACCGATATGGTCGCGGTAATTCTCGACAATTCCACGACCGCAATGACGGGGCATCAGCCGAACCCTAACACGGGAAAGCGCGCATCCGGCGAGATCGCCGAGGTCATCGACATTGAGGGCGTACTGCGCGCGCTCGGCGTGCGCGATGTGGCAACGGTCGATCCTCTCGATCAGGCGGCGGCGATCGAGGCGGTGCGCCGCGCCGCCGACGGCGAGGGCGTCCGTGCAATAATCTTCCGTTCGCCCTGCATTGCGCTCTTCCGACCGGAAAAGCGCTGTAAGGTGAATACCGAAAAATGCACGGGCTGCCGCAGATGCATACGCGAGCTCGGATGTCCCGCGCTCGTCCGCGACGGTGAACGTGTGAAGATCGATGCCTCTCTCTGCTACGGCTGCACCGTCTGCGAGACGGTATGCCCGTTCGGCGCGATATCCCACTGAGGACGCCAGACCAACCGAAAGGAAAAACGAAAAATGATAAACATAATTCTGTGCGGAGTCGGCGGTCAGGGCACCGTCCTTGCATCGAAGATTCTCGCATCCGCGGCAGGCGCGCGCGGCGAATCGGCGCACACCGCCGAGACGATCGGCATGGCGCAGCGCGGCGGCAGCGTAGTAAGCCACGTCCGCATCGGCGAAGGCGCATATTCACCGCTGATCGCCAAAGGATGCGCCGATGCGATCATCGCGTTCGAGCCTGCCGAGGCGGTCCGCGCCTTTCCGTATCTGAAAAAGGGCGGATCGGTCACGGTAAGCTCTTCTCCGGTCAAGCCCGTAACGGACTCGCTTGCCGACAAGCCGTACAGCGCCGACGATATGATAGAATTTCTCGAAAAGCAGGACATACGTTTGACCGTAGTCGACGGCGGCGAGATCATCCGTGAAGCGGGAAGCGCAAAATCCCTCAACGCGGCGCTCATCGCCGCCGCCTGCGCATCGGGTGCGGTTCCGTTTTCCGTCGAAGAAATCGAGAATGTTGTGCGAAACGAGCTCAAGGCGGAATACGCTGAATCGAACCTCCGCGCGATAGCCGCGGGTGCACGCGCCGTTCTCGGATAAAAGCCGGGGCATCGGAAATAACGGTTTAGGATCTGGGCAAAATTGTCGAAATCGTTTTGCCGATCATCGGATAATTGCCCGAATCGGGCGCGCGTGCCGTTCTTCTGTTTTGGGAAGAACAATCGCTTTTTATCTGCTTTCCGTACACACAAAAAGGCTGACCGTCCGGTCAGCCTTTTTCATTCGGAGAAACGAAGCATCATCTCCGATTCAAATCGGGTCATTCTTCGTTTGCTTTCATTTTTTCGTAAGTGAACAACGCACCGAGAAGGAAAACGATTCCTCCCGTGAGAACGCCCGCCGTATAGATCTGACGGCGGCGGCGGATCCTTTTTGACAGCGCGGCAAATCCGTCCGGATTCTTCATCGTTACGGTGATACCCGCGTGCTGCGCGTTTTTCTTCATGCTTTTTATATATGCCTTGTAATAGTTTCTGCATGCCGGACAGCTCTTCAAATGCTCCTCTACGATCACGCGGCTCGCCGCGCTCGCTATTCCGTCGCGGCAAAGCGGAATGAGATCTCTCACCGTGTCACATCGCATATTCATTTTCAAGTTCCTCCGTAATCTTCTTTCTTGCTCTGAAATATATCACCTTCGCCGAATTTTCGCTGATCTTCAGCGAACGCGCGATCTCCGCATAGCTCATTCCCGCGTATGCGCGCAGCAGCACCACGTTCCGGTGCTTTTCCGGCATACCGGCGACGACACGGCGGACCGCGCGGACAAGCTCGCGCCTGTCAAGCTCGCTCTCCGGATCGGAGTTTTCAAGATACGCGCACGTCATAAGCCCTACATACGAATCCTCAACGCTCATCTTCTGCTTCTTCATATATTTGAAGTAAACGTGCTTCGCTATCGACGCGAGCCATGTGAACACATCGGATTCGCCCTTGAAGCGGTGAATGGACAGATACGCCTGAAAGAAAGTCTCCTGCGTCAGTTCTTCGGAGACCGATTCATTCCTCGAAAGCTTCAAAAGGAAAGAATAGACGCGGGCGAAGTATTCACGGTACAGTTTTTCAAAATCCTGCGTTTTGTATTCCTCCCTTCTTTTCGGTCAATCATATTGTATCGCCTTTTTCGGATAAGTTTGTGAACAAAATGAAAAATCTGAGCTCCGCCGAAATTTTTTCCGAAAAAGTGTAACCTTTTCGATTCCGCCGGCACTAACAATTAAAAGCAAACGAAAAACAGGAGCGGCGGAATCCGTCCGGATGCATCCGCCGGGATTTTTGAGGATCGGAGTGCGCATATGAGCTTTAATATAAAAGGTACGGGAATGTACGTTCCCGAAAAAATCGTAACGAACGACGATCTTTCGAAGATCGTGGAAACAAACGACGAGTGGATAGCAAAGCGAGTCGGAGTAAAAAGACGTCACATATCAACCGGCGAAACCGCCGCCGACATGGGGCTGAAAGCAGCCGAGCGCGCGCTCGGCAATGCCGGGATCACTCCGGAGCAACTCGATCTCATAATCGGCGCGACGGTCTCGGGTGAGAACGTTCTTCCCTCCGTATCGTGCGATATACAGGGCAAACTCGGCGCCGGATGCATGGCGTTCGACATAAACGCGGCGTGCTCGGCGTTCATATTCATGCTTGATGCGGCGGCGGGATTCTTCGCAAAGCAAAAGCTGAGAAACGTGCTTGTAGTCGGCGCGGAACGCATGAGCCGCATAGTCGATTGGTCCGACCGCTCCACCTGCGTTATTTTCGGAGACGGTGCGGGAGCCGCGGTGCTCTCCCCCGGAGACGGCTACGAAGCCTCAACCTTTCACGTCGAGGGCGGAGACAGCGTGCTGCGCGTTCCGCAGGAGCCCGGAATCTCCCCGTTTTTCTCCGGAGACGGTGCAAAGCCCTACATCCACATGAACGGTCAGGAGACCTTCCGTTTCGCGGTCAACTCGATGACCGCCGATATAACGAAGGTGCTTGATGACGCCGGACTTACGATGGACGACATAGCGCTTGTGATCCCGCATCAGGCAAATTACAGGATCATAAAATTTGCCGCCGAGAAATTGGGCGTTCCCGAAGAGAAATTCTTTGTCAACATCGCGGAGTACGGAAACACGTCCTCCGCAAGCATTCCGATCGCGCTCTGCGAGGCTCTGCAAAGCGGAGCCGTACACAGGGGAGACCGCGTGATCTTCTCCGCATTCGGCGGAGGGCTCGCCTCTGCCGCCTGCATAGTAAAGCTGTAAAATCCGCCGAAAGGCAGGAAATATATATTTAATTCCAAGGAGAAAAAATCATGATACTCGAAAAAATCGCATCCATGCTCGCTGAAATCTGCGACACCCCCGCCGAGGAGATCACCGCCGAAAGCAAATTTGCCGATCTCGGAATCGACTCCCTCGACGTCACCGAAATCCTTATGAAGCTTGAGGACGAATTCGGCGTGACCCTCGAGATGGATCCGTCCATCACATCCGTAGGCGATCTTATTTCCAAGATCGAAGAGCAGCAGAAATAAAAGCCATGATCAAATCACCGATATGCGAAATGATCGGGATCAAATACCCGATCTTTCAGGGCGGCATGGCGTGGATCGCCGATGCGAATCTCGCCGCCTCCGTATCAAACGGAGGCGGACTCGGAATAATCTCCGCAATGAATGCGGATGCCGAATACCTCCGCGGGCAGATCGTGCGCGCCCGTGAGCTTACGGATGAGCCGTTCGGCGTAAACATTATGCTGATGAGCCCGTTCGCCGACGAGGTCGCGCAGATCGCGGCGGAAGAAAAGGTAAAGGTCATTACAACCGGTGCCGGAAATCCGACAAAATACATGAAGCTGTGGAAGGACGCAGGAAGCACCGTTGTCCCGGTAGTCGCATCGTGCGCTATGGCAAAAATGGTCGAGCGCGCGGGAGCCGACGCGGTTATCGCGGAGGGGCAGGAATCCGGCGGACACATCGGAGAGCTTTGCACAATGGCGATGGTTCCGCAGGTTGCGGATGCCGTTTCGATTCCCGTGCTTGCCGCCGGAGGAATCGCCGACGGACGCGGAGTTGCGGCATCGTTCATGCTCGGAGCAGTCGGAGTTCAGCTCGGAACACGTTTCCTCGTCGCGCGCGAATGCGGAGTACATCAGAATTACAAGGATGCCGTGCTCGCCGCCGGGGACATATCCACGGTAACGACGGGACGCCGCTTCGGCGGAAACACCTGCCGTCAGATCAAGAATACCTTCTCGCGCAATTTTATAAAGGAAGAGTATTCGCCCGAGGCGACCGCCGAAAGCGTCGCAATGCTCGGTGCGGGCGCACTGCGCCGCGCCGCCGTTGACGGCGACGCAAAGAACGGATCGCTTCTCTGCGGTCAGATCGCGGGGCTTGTGAACAAGGAGCAGAGCGCCGCCGAAATCATCGAGGAAATATTCTCGCAGGCGGAAGAACTGCTGCGCGGAACAAAATTCGCGGACTGAGCTTCGCTTTCGTCCGTGTCACAGACGAAAGCTTCGGCAGATTCGCGCTCGGATTTGCCGGGGTACTCGGAGTGCCGAAATGCGCGAAAGAGCGCGCCGGAAGAAGGATGAGCAAAGGTTTTGCCCGGCTTTTCGCGGGGACTTCCCCGCCGTGGCTGACGTTCGACTCACGCTTCGCTTCATCAAGTTTGCCCGCGGGGGCTTCCCCGCCCGAGGAGTTGTTATGGGAAAAATATCATTTGTGTTTTCAGGTCAGGGCGCGCAGTTCGCCGGAATGGGTAAAGTATTCTACGAAAACTGCGAAAGAGCGCGAAAGCTTTTCGACAAAGCCGAAGAAGTCCGTCCCGGAACGATCGGGCAGTGCTTCGAAGGCAGCGCCGACGAACTCAAAATGACGGAAAACACGCAGCCCTGCCTGTATCTTGCGTCTCTCGCCGCATCCTATGCAATGGACGATGCGGGAATTTCCGCCGACATGACCGCGGGATTCTCACTCGGCGAGATATCGTCGCTTGCGTATGCGGGCGCGTACACCGCCGAAGAGGGCTTTCGCATCGTATGCCGCCGCGCCGAACTCATGGCGCATGCCGCTGCGGAAAATCCCGCGTACATGGCAGCCGTTGTGAAGCTCCGCGCGGAAAAGATCGAAGAGCTTGCCTCAAAGTTCAGCCGCACTTATCCGGTAAACTACAACAGCGCGGAGCAGACCGTGATCTCCGGCGATCCCGCGGAACGCGACGCATTCGCCGCGGAAGTGAAGGCTGCCGGCGGAAGGCTGATACCTCTCGCGGTATCGGGCGGATTCCATTCGCCGTTTATGGCACAGGCCGCCGCCCGCTTCGGGGAATTTCTCCGAAGCGCCGATATAAAGGCTCCGTCGATCCCCGCATACTCAAACTTCACGGCGGGGCTTTACGGGGACGATGTGCGCACGCTGCTTGAAAACCAGATCAATCACCCGGTGCGCTGGCAGAAGACCGTTCTCGATATGGCGCAAAACGGCGCCGACACATTCGTCGAGCTCGGTGCGGGCTCAACGCTCGCCAAGCTTATATCGAAAACTCTTCCCGACGCGAAAGTTTTCAGCGTATCGGGATATGAAGATATCGAAAAGATCAAAGAAGCTCTGTAACGGAAAGGAAACGCCATGCTTAAAGGAAAAGTCGCTATCGTCACGGGAGCCGCACGCGGAATCGGAAGAGCAATATGCGAAAACTTCGCCGATTGCGGCGCAGATATCGCATTCTTCTACGCATCAAACGACAGCGCCGCCGAGGAATGCAAAGCATCGGTCGAGGCGCGCGGTGTAAAGTGCCGCGCATATAAATGCGATGTCTCCGATTACCACGCAGTCGAAGAAGCTTTCAAATCGGTCGTCGCCGAATTCGGCACGGTCGATATTCTCGTAAACAACGCGGGCATCACGCGCGACCGCCTCGTTCTCGCAATGAAGGAACAGGATTTCGACGATGTTATCGCCGTGAATCTGAAGGGCGCGTTCAACCTGATAAAGCAGGTCTATCCCGTTCTCGCGCGCAAGAGAAGCGGCAGGATCATCAACATAAGCTCCGTTGCGGGGCTCTGCGGCAATCCCGGACAGATCAACTACTCCGCCTCAAAGGCAGGGCTCATCGCAATGACGAAAACCGTCGCAAAGGAGCTTGCCGCACGCGGCGTGACCTGCAACGCGATCGCACCCGGATTTGTCGAAACGGACATGACCAAGGACATCGCGCAGAGCGTACCTCTCGCCGATGCGATACCAATGAAGCGGTTTGCAAAGCCGGAGGAGATCGCCGCGCTTGCGTCGTTTCTCGCCTCCGACAGCGCCGCGTATATCACCGGCGAGGTGATCCGCTGCGACGGCGGACTCGCAATGTAACGTCCGCCGGAAAGCCGAAGGACAGCCGGCAAAAAAATTTTCCGTTTTGCCGCCGTCCGGCGTTTTTGACGGCAGAACGTCACCCGATCCCACAGAGAAAGGAAGCTTCCGTACAACGGAAGCTACGGTCATAGAAATGAAAAGAGTAGTCGTAACCGGACTCGGAACCATATCCCCCGTAGGTCACTCGGTCGCCGAGACATGGGCATCGCTCATCGCCGGAGTGAACGGAATCGCACCGATCACATACTTCCCCACCGACGATATAAAATACAAGCTCGCCGCACAGATCAAGGATTACAATCCCACCGATTTTCTCGATAAGATGACCGCGCGCAAGACCGATCTGTTCGTTCAGTATGCGCTTATCGCATCCGAGGAAGCGATGAACGACAGCGGCATCGCGGGCAATGTGGCGCCCGAAAGACTCGCCGTATACTACGGATCGGGAGTCGGAGGATTCAACACGATGTGCTCCGAGCATGAGGCTCTCCTCTCAGGCGGACCGCGCCGTGTATCGCCTCACTTTATCCCAAAAATGATAAGCAATATCGCAGCCGGAAACATTGCAATAAAGTACGGCGCTCACGCCGACTGCGTTGCGGTATCCACGGCATGCGCATCGGGCACGACTGCCGTCGGCGAGGCTTACCGCCTCATCTCCGGAGGATACGCCGATGCAGCAATCTGCGGAGGCTCCGAAGCCGCGATAACGCCCCTTACCGTTGCCGGATTCGGCAACTGCCAGGCTCTCACCGCGTCCGAGGACGTGAACGCAGCGTCCATCCCCTTCGATAAAAGACGAAGCGGATTTGTTCTCGGAGAAGGCGCCGGAACTCTGATTCTCGAAGAATACTCCCACGCAGTCGCGCGCGGAGCAAACATATACGCCGAAGTCTGCGGCTACGGTTCGACCTGCGACGCACACCATGTCACCGCGCCCGATCCGGGTGCCGCCATGAGCGCGAAGGCAATTGCCGACGCGCTGAAGGATGTCGCATATGAGCCCGAAAAGCTCTATATCAACGCTCACGGAACTAGCACTCCGCTCAACGACCGAACCGAGACCGCCGCAATAAAGAAGGCGCTCGGCGAAAGCAATGCCGCAAAGATCCACATGAGCTCGACCAAGTCGATGACGGGTCACATGCTCGGCGCAGCGGGCGCACTTGAAGCGATCGTCGCGATCAAAGCGATATGCGGCGGCATAGTTCCCCCGACAATCAACTATCTTGAAAAGGACGAGGACTGCGACCTCGACTGCACGCCGAACAAAGCGGTTTCGTGCGAGATCACGACGGCAGCCTCAACCTCGCTCGGCTTCGGCGGTCACAACGCCTGCGTAGCGTTCAAAAAAATCGACTGACACCGCAAATTCCCGTCGGAGCATCATCACAGCCGCCCCGGCAATAAAATATCGTCTCTATTCGGAAGGAGATTCACCATGGACATCAAAACCGTCGCAAAGCTTGCGGAAATCATAGACAAATACGGTCTTACAAAGATCGACATAACGGACACTTCCGTCCGATACCTGCTCGAAAGAGAATGCGCTTCCCCCGTTCAGGCAGCCGCGGCAGTTCCCTCACCGACTCCCGCCGCTCCCGCCGACGAAAGCGCCGCAGAGGAGCCCCGCTCCGTAAACGGAACGGTGCAGAAATCCTCCCTTGTCGGCACGGTGTACCTCGCTCCGCAGGAAGGACGCGATCCGTTCGTTTCCGTCGGCTCCGAGGTTAAGAAGGGCGATACCGTATGCATAATCGAATCCATGAAGATGCTCAACGAAATTCCCGCGGAGCGTGACGGCAGGATCACCGCCGTCCTTGTCTCGAACGAGGAAACGGTTGAGTACGGTCAGGGACTTTTCGTTATCGAATAATGCGGAGGATTCAATGAACAAGGAAGAAATCAAAAAGATCCTGCCCCACCGCGACGATATGCTTCTCATCGACGAAGCCGAGATCGTTGACGGCAAGGCTCATGCCAAAAGAAAGATCACCGGAGAGGAATTTTTCCTTCGCGGTCATTTTCCCGGAAATCCCGTCGTTCCCGGCGTGATACTGTGCGAGATACTCGCGCAGTCCACCTGCGTGCTTCTCGCCGACACGATGGACGACAGCGTGACCCCGTACTTTTCCGGGCTGAACAACGTAAAATTCAAGCATCCCGTAAAGCCCGGCGATACCGTCGAGACCGAGTGTGAGATTACAAGAGCGAAGGGCGTGTTCTATTTCGCTTCCGGAAAAGGCTTTGTCGACGGAAAGCTCTGCGTGAGCGCGGATTTCTCTTTTGCCCTAGTAAAAAAGGACTGATCCCGCCGGCGCTCCGATACAATTCCCGTTTTGCCTAAGGAGAATAAAGTGTTCGATAAAATTTTATGTGCAAACCGCGGCGAGATCGCCGTCAGAGTGATTCGTGCCTGCCGCGAAATGGGGATAAAAACCGTCGCGGTATATTCCGAAGCCGACAAAAATTCCCTCCATGCCGCCCTCGCCGACGAATGTGTCTGCGTAGGAGGACCGAGCGCCTCGTCAAGTTACCTTAATCAGGAAAACATTATCAGCGCTGCGCTTGCTACAGGAGCACGCGCGATTCATCCCGGATACGGCTTTCTCGCAGAGAACGCCTCCTTCGCCCGTCTCTGCGAGGCGAGCGGGATCGTGTTCATCGGTCCCGACGGTGACACCATCGAGAAGATGGGAAACAAAAACAATGCCCGAGAGCTGATGATAAAGGCGGGAGTGCCCGTTATACCCGGATCGGGAGCTCTTTCCGACGCTGCGGAAGCCAAGGCTTTTGCCGAAAGCATCGGATATCCCGTGCTGATAAAAGCATCAGCGGGAGGCGGCGGAAAAGGGATCCGTCTCGTCGGAAGTGAAAGCGAGCTTGAGGATGCGTTCATCAACGCCTCGGAGGAAGCGCGCCGTGCGTTCTCCGACGGAGAGGTGTATATGGAAAAATACCTCTCACCCGTCCGTCACATCGAAGTCCAGGTGCTCGCCGACGAATACGGAAACACCGTCACGCTCGGAGAGCGCGACTGTTCCCTGCAGCTCAACAGGCAGAAGGTCATCGAAGAAACCCCCTGCCCCGTGCTTTCCGAAGATACAAGACAGCGCATGTTCGATGCCGCGCGCGCCGCTGTCTCCGCCGCCGGATACACGAATGCCGGAACGGTCGAATTTCTTCTCGACGGTGACGGGAACTTCTACTTCATCGAAATGAACACGCGGCTTCAGGTGGAACACGCTGTTTCCGAAGAGGTCTCAGGAATCGATATCGTCAAGTGGCAGATCCGCATAGCTTCAAAGCTTCCGCTCTCCTTCACTCAGGACGACGTTGTCCTGCGCGGTCACTCGATTGAATGCCGCGTCAACGCGAAATCACAGGGGCAGATCGATTTTCTGCATTTGCCGAGCACGACGAGAGTCCATTTTGATTCCGCACTCGTTCAGGGAGAAAGGATATCTCCCCTTTACGATTCAATGCTCGGAAAGCTTGTCGTTTACGCTCCGACGCGCGACGAGGCTATCCGCAAAACCGAAGCTTCGCTTGCCGAGGTTGCGATCCAGGGCGTGGAAACAAACATCGACGATCTGCATACCATTATTTTCGAGGATGCCTTCCAATCCGGGGAATACGACACCTCATACCTCGAAAAGCTCTTTAAAAAATGAAACACTTCGTTTTCGCGCATCGCGCGGGAACGTCAGACATAAAACAGAAAGGCGGGGATCTTTCAGATGAACAACATTATCGGAATGTTCAGAGGATCGAAAAACTCTCTTGAGAGCGGCGGTATCAGCGCCGCCGACACAACGGATGATCTTATCCGCTGTCCCGACTGCAAGTGCTTCGAATCGAGAAAGGCGATTGCCAAAAACAAGGCGGTATGCGCAAACTGCGGTCACCACTTCCGCGTATCGGCGCGCAACCGCATTGTAATGATTGCCGACCGTGATACATTCACCGAGCATGATGCCTCCGTGACCTCATGCGACCCGCTCGACTTCCCGGGATACCGGGACAAGCTCGAACGGGCGAAGGATGAGACGGGCGAAAATGAAGCGGTGATAACCGGCGAGGCGAAGATCGGCGGCGAGTGCTGCGTCATAATCTCGATGGAGCCGCGCTTCATCATGGCAAGCATGGGATCTGCGGTCGGCGAGAAAATCTGCCGTGCATTTGAGTACGCGACGGAAAACCACCTTCCCGTGGTCGCGTTTACCGCATCCGGCGGCGCGCGCATGCAGGAGGGCATCCTCTCGCTCATGCAGATGGCAAAGGTGAGCGCCGCAGTCGGACGCCACGGGGACGCGGGAAATCTCTATATAACCGTGCTTACCGATCCGACCACGGGCGGAGTTACCGCAAGCTTTGCAATGCTCGGCGACATCATTCTTGCCGAACCTCGCGCACTTGTCGGATTTGCGGGGCGCCGCGTGATCGAGCAGACCACGAAAAAAAAGCTTCCGGAGGACTTTCAGCGTGCGGAATTTCTTCTCGAGCATGGCTTCTGCGATGCCATCGTGGAGCGCCGCAATATGAAAAAGACTCTCACGTTTCTCCTGCGCGCTCACTCCTATACCGAAAAAAACGACTCTGAAAAGGCAAAGGAGGACTGACGATGGAACCGTATGAAAAAGTAAAGCTTGCGCGTTCGAGCGACCGCCCGACGGTGCGCGAATACATCAACGCCCTTTTCCCGAATTCCGTTGAGCTTCACGGAGACAGGTGCTTCGGCGACGAAAGCGCCATGGTCGGAGGAATCGGCTATCTCGGCAAAACTCCCGTCACCTTCATCGGAATCGACAAGGGACGCACCACCGAGGAGCGGATCAAAAACCATTTCGGCTCTCCGGGACCCGAGGGATACAGAAAAGCCCTCCGCCTCATGCGTCAGGCATCGAAATTCCGCCGTCCCGTCATCACCTTCGTAGATACCGCAGGAGCATACTGCGGCGAGGAAGCGGAGATGCGCGGGCAGGGTCAGGCGATCGCGCAGAATCTCATGGAGATGATGAAGCTCGACTGCCCCGTGGTCACGCTCGTCACCGGCGAAGGTGGATCCGGCGGTGCACTCGGCATCGCGGTATCCGACAGCCTGTACATGCTTGAAAATGCCGTTTATTCCGTGATCTCTCCCGAGGGATGCGCGGAAATACTGTTCAAGGATGCGAAGCGGAGCGCAGACGCCGCGAAAACGCTGTGCATAACGGCAGGCGACATGGTCCGCTTCGGTGTCGCCGACGGCATCGTCAGTGAGGATTTCGACAACTTCCCGTTCATGTGCAAAAGGATATCTCTTCTTCTCTCAAGCGAGATCGAGCGTCTTTCGGCAAAGACGGCGGAGGAGCTCCGATGCGAACGGTACGACAGATTCCGCAAGATCGGCGTTTTCTGCGAAAACTGATTTCTCCTTACTTTGCGCGCTCACACCGAAATCGGTGCGGGCGCGCATTTTTTTCGTCCTTTTTGCAGATAATAACAAACAGCTCCCGCAGACGCGGAGAGAAAGACGCAAAAAGGAAGTGCCAAAATGTCAAGATTTACTTTGCCGAGAGACATATACCACGGTCCCGGTTCCCTTTCGGAGATCGCAAAGCTCAAAGGAAAAAAAGCATTCGTCGTCACAGGGGGCGGATCGATGAAGCGCTTCGGATTCCTCGGAAAAACGCTCGAATTCCTGCGTGAAGCAGGAATGGAGACTCACGTTTTCGAAGGGGTCGAGCCCGACCCGTCGGTGGAGACCGTACGCCGCGGAGCCGAGGAAATGAAGATATTCTGCCCCGATTGGATAGTGGCGATCGGCGGCGGCTCCCCGATCGACGCGGCAAAGGCGATGTGGGCATTTTATGAGCATCCCGACATTTCATTTGAATCGCTCTGCACTCCGTTCAGCTTTCCCGAGCTCAGGCAAAAGGCTCATTTCTGTGCGATCCCGTCAACGTCGGGAAGTGCGACCGAGGTCACTGCATTTTCCGTGATAACCGATTACGAAAAGGGTATCAAATACCCGCTTGCCGATTTCAACATCACGCCCGATGTTGCCGTCGTCGATCCCGATATCGCGCAAACCATGCCGCCGAAGCTTGCCGCTCACACGGGAATGGACGCATTCACCCACGCGGTCGAGGCATATGTTTCGACCCTTCACTCGGAATTCACCGATCCGCTCGCGCTCCGTGCGATATCACTCGTTTCGGAGTATCTCATCGATTCCTTCGGAGGAGAGCGCACCGCGCGCGAAAAGATGCATTATGCGCAGTGTCTCGCCGGAATGGCGTTTTCAAACGCGCTGCTCGGAATAACTCATTCCATGGCGCACAAGACCGGAGCCGCCTTCTCCGGCGGACACATCGTCCACGGATGCGCGAACGCGATGTATCTGCCGAAGGTAATCCGCTTCAACTCCAGAACCCCCGAAGCAAAGAAGCGGTATGCGGATATCGCGCGCAGCCTCGGACTCGCCGGAAGCCATGAAGAAGAGCTCGTTTCATCGCTCATCGGACGCATTGAGGAGATGAACTCACAGCTTTCGATCCCATCATGCATAAAGGATTACGAAGGCGGGATCATCTCGGAGGAGGAATTTGAAGAAAAGCTTCCGTCTGTCGCGCGTCTTGCGGTCGAGGATGCCTGCACGCTCTCAAATCCGCGAAAGATCAATGCAGGCGAGATGGAGGAGCTGCTTCGCTGCTGCTACTACGGCACCGAGGTCGATTTCTGAGTCCGACGGACACGCGCGGGGCGAATGTTCATACGCTAGCATATGCGGAAAGATAAAAAATCCCGTGCACGGCACGGGATTTTTCTTTTGGGATATCATATTATAATTTCGTCAAGGCTGCGCTTCGGCACGAAATGAACATTCGCGCTGTTGCGGAAATACTTCGTGTTTCCGTCCTGCGCCTCGCAGAGGATTACGGTCTCCGCCTTTTTGCCGAGCGCGATCAGCAGGCGAGGATGCACGTTCTCCGAAAGACCGAGAAGCGACGCGCACTTTTCGGGGGAAAACGATCCTATCATGCACGCGCCGTATCCGGCTTCCGCAGCGGCAAGCGTCACGGACTGCGCGGCGATCCCGACATCCATTGCGGAGAAATCGTTCATGCTTTCGCTTACGTTCTTATCATGGCATATCACGATAAACGCAGTCGGATGACCTCCGGCGGGCGGAAGCTTTCTGTCGGTGATATCCCCCGCCCAGCGGGTAAGCGCGAGCAGCGCTTCCGTCTCGTCCTTTTCAAGCACGAGACGGAATTTAAGAGTCTGCGCGTTTCGCGCTGACGCGCTCAGCCTTGCGCAGTCAACGAACGATGCGAGAGTCTCACGGTCAAAGCGCACGCTTTCGTCAAAGGTGCGGATACTGCGGTTCTCTATGATAAGCTCTTTCAGGTCAATCGGCATCATTTTACATCGATTATCGACTCATCCCAGATATCGGGAGCGCGGTATCCGAGGAAGTTGACCGCGGTCGCCGCGACATCGGAAAGTCCGAATGCACCTTTCTTTACGGTATAATTCTTATCAGTGGAGTTATCGTAGATCACGAACGGAACGGGGTTGAGCGTATGGCTCGTCTTTGCCTTGAAGCCGTGCTCGCCCTTCTTCGGCTCGCCGGTCTTCTTATCGATCTCGTACATCTCGTCGGCGTTGCCGTGATCCGCGGTTATGAGCGCAACTCCGCCGAGATTATCGATAACGGTGAGGATGCGTGCAAGCTGCAGGTCAAGCGCTTCCATCGAGCAGCGCGTCGCAAGATAGTTTCCGGTGTGTCCGACCATGTCGCCGTTCGGGAAGTTGACCCGCAGGCACTTGTATTTTCCGCTTTCGAGAGCCTCGATGAGCGCGTCGGTGATCTCGGCGCACTTCATCCACGGGCGCTGCTCAAAGGGAACAACATCCGACGGGATCTCGACATATGTCTCAAGCTCCTCGGAGAATTTGCCCGAGCGGTTTCCGTTCCAAAAGTATGTCACATGACCGTACTTCTGTGTTTCGGAGATCGCATACTGAGTTACCCCGGTATCGCAGAGGTATTCGCCCATCGTTCCGGTGATCTCAGGCGGAGCGACAAGGTATCTCGACGGAATATGGAGGTCGCCGTCGTACTCGAGCATTCCCGCATATACGACCTTCGGTGTGCGGATGCGGTCGAATTTGTCGAAGTCGTCTCCCGCCTCGAAAGCCTTCGATATCTCGATCGAGCGGTCTCCGCGGAAGTTGAAGAAGACCACGGCATCGCCGTCGTTGATCGTTCCGACGGGCTTGCCGTCCTCGGCGATAACAAACGGATCGAGATCCTGATCGATCGCGCCCGTTTCCTCGCGGTAGGTCTTTACAGCCTCTTCGGCGGAAGCAAACATTCTTCCCTCGCCGAGCACATGGGTCTTCCATCCGAGCTCAACCATATGCCAATTTGCTTCGTAACGATCCATTGTGATCTTCATGCGTCCGCCGCCCGACGCGATCTTTACGTCGAAATCATCAGAGCGGAGCGAATCGAGATAAGCTTCAAAGGGAATGACATAATCGAGTGCGGAGGTCTCTCCGACATCACGACCGTCGAGAAGTATATGAATGCGGACACGGCTCACGCCCTCCTTCTTGGCTTCGTCGATCATAGCCTTGAGATGATCAATGTGGGAATGCACGTTGCCGTCGGAGAAAAGTCCGAGAAAATGAAGCGTGCCGCCGTTTTTCACCGCGGAAACAATCTCCTTCCACGCATCGGAGGTGAACATTTTTCCCGATTCGATCGACTGCGAGACAAGCTTTGCGCCCTGCGCGAACACCTGACCCGAGCCGAGCGCGTTATGTCCGACCTCGGAATTTCCCATATCGTCATCGGACGGAAGTCCGACCGCGGTGCCGTGAGCCTTGAGCTGTACAGTCGGGTACTCGGACATCAGCATATCGAGCGTAGGCGTATATGCCTCCGCAACGGCGTTGCCCTCTCTCTTCGGAGCAAGCCCGACACCGTCCATGACTATCGTAAGAACAGGACCTGCGGTCCCTTTGAATTCGCTGAGTTTTTCAAGCTTCATATATTTATATCTCCTTTGTATTATTTTCTCATTTATCGGACTTTTTATCCGCCGTGAAGGAACGTACCGTCTCCGCGGCAAATGTCCCGAGCTGCGCGAACGCCTGCCCCGCGCCGAGCGCGTACACATAGTTGTGCACCGAAGAATCCCCCGAGGCGCACATGGATGCGAAAAGCGCCGTAAACATAAGGCACGCCACCGGATACAGAAGAGCGATCACCCTTCTTACGGTGCGCATTTTATGCCCGATAAGCGCCGCCGAGCAAAGAAGTATCAGCACAAGCGACGACAGCGGCACCGTCATTGCAAAGTACGACGAAAACGCATCCGATGCCCAGACGGACGATGCGTCGGGCGAAAGGCGGAACATGACGCAGGACGCGATGCACACCGCGATCCCCGCGGCGCCTGCGGCAAGTGAAACGAAAAATCCCGTGCGCAAAAGATACTTTCCGAAGAATGCGGAGCGCACGAAAAGCGCTGCGCCGAGTGCGGCGCACGCGAAGCCGATCACATAAAACATCACGCACCTCCAATCAGTTTATTTTATCACACATACCGCGTCAAGTCAATAATCAAGCCCCGATTTCCACCGGGGATATGTAGGATTTACGGAGTGCGCAAGGTGAATTTTACAAAAAACAGATTGACAACCTTACCTTTGCAGGGTACAATATTAATCGTGTGATATCCTTCGCCGTCGGATCGACGGCAGACATAAAACGAACGTCTATCCGAAAGGAAAAAACGATGCAGAATATCATAGAGATAAGAAATCTCACGAAATCCTTCGGCGATATCCGCGCGGTGCGCGATCTCAGCTTCAGCGTAAGGCGTGGCGAGCTTTTTGCTTTTCTCGGCGTAAACGGCGCGGGAAAAAGCACGACAATATCGATAATGTGCGGCCTGCTTGAAAAGGACGGAGGCAGCATCTCGATATGCGACACGGACACCGAAAAAAACATGCAGTCGCTCAAGAGGCGCATCGGCGTAGTGTTTCAGAATTCCGCGCTTGATCAGGCGCTGTCGGTGCGCGACAATCTTTCAGTCCGCGCCGCGCTTTACGGAATACGCGGGAAGGAGTTTGCGCGCCGTCTTGACGAGCTTGCCGAGCTTCTCGATTTCGGCGGTCTTCTCGGACGTACCGTCGGAAAGCTGTCCGGCGGACAGCGCCGCAGGATTGACATTGCGCGCGCGCTTCTTCACCGCCCCGAAATTCTCATCCTCGACGAGCCGACCACGGGGCTTGATCCTCAGACAAGGCATCTGCTTTGGGATGTCGTTACCGGGCTGAGGGGCAGCGAAGGGCTGACGGTCTTTCTGACAACGCATTATATGGAGGAAGCCGCCGACGCGGATTATGTGGTGATACTCGACAGCGGAAGCATCTGCGCCGAGGGAACACCGCTCGAGCTGAAGAACGCCTACACGGGGGACTTCATCACGCTTTACGGAATTGCGGAATCCGAAGCCGCCGCGCTCGGACATCCTTACGAAAGGATCGGGGACGCTTTCCGCATCTCGGTGCCGGACACCGCAAGCGCGACAAAGCTTATAATAGAAAATCCCGGACTTTTCGGGGATTTTGAAATCACGAAAGGGAAAATGGACGATGTATTTCTTGCGGTCACCGGAAAGAAGCTCGGCCAGGGTACGGAAAAATGACAGGACTCGGCGCTCTCATAAGACGCAACTGCAAGCTGTTCTTCAAGGATAAGGGAATGTTTTTCACCTCCCTGATAACTCCGCTGATACTTCTCGTTCTGTACATAACCTTCCTCGGGAATGTCTACCGCGACAGCTTTTCCTCCGCGCTCCCGCCGCCGTTTCAGATTTCCGAAAAGCTTATAAACGCGACCGTCGGCGGTGAGCTTGTGTCGTCTCTGCTTGCGGTATGCTGTGTAACGGTCGCGTTCTGCTCAAATCTTCTCATGATCTCGGACAGGGTGAACGGAGCTGCGAAGGATCTCGCAATAACGCCGGTAAGACCGTCCGCCGTCGCGCTCGGGTATTTCATCTCGACCGTACTCTCCACCCTTGCGATCTGCATGACGGCGCTCGGCGCATCGTTCATCTATCTTTCGCACATGGGCTGGTATCTGTCGGCTTCGGATGTCCTTCTGCTGATACTCGATGTGATCCTGCTCGTGCTCTTCGGCACGGCGCTGTCGTCTGTCGTGACGTATCCGCTCACGACCTCCGGTCAGGGCTCGGCGGTCGGAACCGTAGTCAGCGCGGGATACGGCTTCATATGCGGAGCATATATGCCGATCTCAAGCTTCGGATCCGGACTTCAGCGCGTAATTTCGTTCCTTCCCGGAACGTACGGCACTTCCCTTCTCCGAAATCATACGCTCCGCGGAGCCTTCGCCGAGATGAGCGCATGCGGCTTTCCGTCCGAGGTTGTCGAAGGGATAAAGGACTCCGTTGACTGCAACCTTTATTTCTTCGGTCACGGCGTATCGCTCGGCGCGATGTATGCGATCCTCTCGATCTCCGCCGCCGTACTCATCGCCGCATACGTTATCATGAACACCGTTTTCAAAATAAAGAAATCCTGATATTATATCAGAAAAGCGGACTGCCGTGCAGTCCGCTTTTTCGTCGGAGTTACGCTCCTTATCTATTAAAACGCCCAATTTCCGTCTCTGAATATCGGAACATCGCGTCCGTCGCGGGTGTGAGCGGTGATCGAGAGATCCTCAGAACCTATCATGAAGTCCTCGTGAATCTGCGAATCGTTGATTCCCTTCGCGCGGCACTCGTCAAGCGTATATTTTTCGTAATCCTTCAGGCAGTTCGAGAAGCCCATACCGAGTGCAAGATGGCACGCGGCGTTCTCGTCGAACAGCGTATTGTAGAAGAGTATTCCCGAATTTCTGATCGGAGAATCGTAGGGTACAAGCGCGCATTCGCCGAGGTATGCCGCGCCTTCGTCCATGGAGATCATCTGCTTCAGAAGCTCTTCGCCGCGCTTTGCCTTCACTTCTACGGCACGTCCGCCCTCAAATCTGATCGAGAAATCCTCAATCAGCTCGCCGCGGTACGAAAGCGGCTTCGTGGAGTAGACTATTCCCTCCGCTTCTCCGCGCTTCGGCGTTGTGAACACCTCCTCCGAAGGAATGTTCGGATTGAAGTAATTTCCGCTTCCGAGAGCGTACTCACCTCCGCCGCAGAAGAGTGCGTCCGGGATCATGCCGACCTTAAAGTCGGTGCCGTTCGACGATTTGTACTCGAGGCTCTCGATTCCGAGTGAGTTCAGATACTCGCAGCGGCGCGCAAGATCCTCGTTGTGCTTTCTCCATGCCTCCTCGGGATCCTCGTCAACGCGGGAGGTTTTGAGTATCGCTTCCCAAAGAAGCTCGACCGCACGGGATGCTCTCTCGCCAGGAAACACCTTCTTCGCCCACTTCACGCCGGGAACAGCCGCAATGCACCACTGATACTTGTTCTCCATCTTATCGCGGATCGGCTTGATCACCTTATAGCGCGCCTGCAGCGCCTTTGCGTTCTTCTCCTGATTTATGCCGCAGAGGCCGTCGGGATCTTCCGAAATGAGATATATCCTGCACGGCAGGGTATCGGCGTAATGCTCAAGCTTTGCAACCTCCCAATCATCGAGAGTCGAAAGAGTTTTGAGTGAACGGTGACGGACGTGATATTTCTGCAGAGGCTGATGCGACCACTCGACGGTGACCTTGCGGGCACCCGCCTTGTAGCATTCATCCGTCAGCATTTCAACGAATTCCGGCTGATCAAGCTCCGCCTGAATTACAACGTCCTGTCCCTTCCGGATTTTCACACCGACTCTTGCAATAAGCTTCGCGTACTTTCTGAGAATAGTCTTTTTCATATGTTTTGTCCTTTCAGGATTATTTTTAATTCGTGTATGCGTACCGACGCGCGGTCTGCGTCTTTACGCGCTCAAGCGCCCGCCTTCCTAAATATCGGAAGAACGGACGCTTTGCGTTATTTTATAATCGTTATCGTGCGTGATCGCACTCTTCTTCGTCGTCGGTGTCGAGCATATCCCGTTTTCTCGCTTCCTCGATCTGTGTCTTTACCATCATATCCTTGACCTTCATGAGTCTTGAAAGATTTCCTCTCTCGTTTTCGTCAAGCTTCATGGATATTTCCTTGATCTGCACCTCATACTGTGGGATCATGATGTACTCGAGCGCGTTTACGCGGCGGCGGGTACGTTCGATCTCATCGCACAGAAGAAGCGAGGTCTTTTCAAGCTGAGCGAGGTGCACAAGCTCTGGAAGCACGTCCGTAAGCTCATCCGTTGCGAGGTCGAGCGCGGACGTTGTGAAAGCGAAGCCGTAGGGAGAAGCGCTCTTGCCCTTGTCATAGCTGAAATCGTACCTCGGCACGATCACGCTCATGATATTTTCCTCGCCGACCGAAAGCTCTCCGCCGCCCGCCGGCAGCATAAGAGCCGCAGTCATCATACGCGGATCGGTCTGAGCCGCGGCTATCGAAAAGCGTCCGTCAACATCGCCGAGCGTCACGGAAAGCTTCTCACGAAGCTCCTTTGCCTCACGGACCGCATCGAGAAAGCGGCGCATGAGCTCGTCGCACTTATCCTTGAGAAGCTTATGCCCGCGCCGAGCGGTTGCAAGCTGACCCTTGAGCCGCTTCAGCTCCATACGGGTGGGATTAACTTTTATCGCAGCCATCGGGATCTCCTTTCCGCCGCGTTAAGACTCCGGCCAATATTTATCGAGTATTGCGGGCTTGATGCGCTTCATCTCGGAGCGCGGAAGTATCTTAAGCAGCTCCCATCCGAGATCAAGCGTCTGCTCGATCGTGCGATCCTCGTAGAAGCCCTGATTGATATAGCGTTTCTCGAATTCATCCGAGAACTTCGCATACAGTCTGTCTGTCGGTGTAAGCGCCGCCTCGCCGAGAACGACCATAAGCTCTTTCGCCTCACGTCCGCGCGCGTAGCTCGAGAAAAGCTGGTTCATCGTGTTCGCGTGATCCTCTCTCGTTTTGCCTTCGCCGATTCCCTTGTCCTTCAGACGCGAAAGCGAAGGGAGAACATCGACCGGCGGAAGATATCCCTTGCGGTACATCTCGCGAGAAAGGATTATCTGCCCCTCGGTTATATATCCCGTGAGGTCGGGGATCGGGTGGGTCTTGTCGTCCTCGGGCATCGTAAGGATCGGGATCATCGTGATCGATCCCGCGGAGCCCTTCTTGCGTCCCGCACGCTCGTACATTGTCGCAAGGTCGGTGTAAAGGTATCCGGGGTAGCCGCGGCGTCCGGGAACCTCCTTGCGCGCCGCCGACACCTCGCGCAGCGCCTCGGCGTAATTCGTGATGTCCGTGATTATGACAAGCACATGCATATCGCACTCAAAGGCGAGATACTCCGCCGCGGTAAGCGCCATACGCGGTGCGCTTATACGCTCGATCGCGGGGTCGGAGGCAAGGTTGACGAACATAACCGTTCTGTCTATCGCTCCGGTCTTTTTGAAGTCGGAGATAAAGAAGTCCGCCTCCTCAAAGGTTATGCCGACCGCGGCAAACACCACGGCGAATTTCGTTTTCTCTCCCTCGGAGCGGACCTTTGCCTGACGCGCGATCTGCGCGGCGAGGTTTGCGTGAGGAAGTCCCGAGCCGGAGAAGATCGGGAGCTTCTGTCCGCGGACAAGCGTATTCAGTCCGTCGATCGTCGATATTCCCGTCTGTATGAATTCGGAGGGATAGTTTCGCGCGGCGGGATTGATCGGCGTACCGTTTATGTCGAGCGACTTGTCCGGTATTACCGAAGGACCCCCGTCGATCGGCTCGCCCATTCCGGAAAAGACGCGTCCGAGCATATCCTTCGACACGGGAAGTTCGATCCCGTGACCCGAAAAGCGAACCTTGGAATTTGCGAGATTCAGCCCCGCAGAGCTTTCGAAAAGCTGAACGAGCACGTTCGAGCCGTTGATCTCGAGGACGCGGCAGCGGCGCTTTTCGCCGTCCGGCAGCTCGATCTCTCCGAGTTCGTCATACTTTACGCCGTCCACCTTGCGCAGCAGCATCAGAGGACCCGCGACCTCTTCTATAGTTCTGTATTCCTTGACCATATCAGTTATCCTCCTTAGTGCAGAGCGATGCGCATTCCGAATCTATTTCGCTTCTGACGGACGCATATACCGCCTCATAGGTCTCGGGATCGGCATCCTTTGCGCGTCCGATCTTCTCGCGGCACGCAAGAGAGGAAAGCTTCTCTATATCCGCTCCCTTTCCGAGCGCGTCAAGCGCGCGGTCGCGGAAATAAAGTATCAGCGAAAGTATCGCGTACTGTTTTTTCAGCGACGAATACGAGTCCGTATCGCTGAACGCATTCTGCTGCAGAAAGTCCTCGCGCACGCTCCGTGCGACTTCAAGAGTAAGTCTGTCCGTGGGCGACAGCGCGTCAACACCGACAAGCTTCACGATCTCGTCGAGTCCCGCCTCCTCCTGGAGGATTGTTGACATCTGCGCAACGAGCGAATTCCAATTCGGATCAACGTTCTTCGTATACCATTCGCCGAGGCGGTCCTTGTAGAGCGAGTACGAATTCAACCAATTTATAGCCGGGAAATGACGGCGGTAAGCAAGCGAGGAATCAAGTCCCCAGAACACCTTGACTATTCGAAGCGTCGCCTGTGTGACAGGCTCGGAGATGTCGCCGCCTTGAGGAGATACCGCCCCGATCGCCGAAAGCGCTCCGTAGCGCGCGTCCTTTCCGAGGCACTCGACCGCGCCCGCACGCTCGTAAAACTGCGCAAGGCGCGACGTAAGATACGCGGGGTATCCTTCGTCTCCGGGCATTTCCTCGAGGCGTCCGCTCATCTCGCGGAGCGCCTCCGCCCAGCGTGACGTGGAATCCGCGATAACCGCGACCGAATATCCCATATCGCGGTAATACTCGGCGATCGTGATTCCCGTGTAGATCGACGCCTCGCGCGCCGCAACGGGCATATCAGATGTATTTGCGATGAGCACGGTACGCTTCATCAGCGATTCGCCCGTGCGCGGGTCGCGTATCTCGGGGAATTCGTTAAGAACGTCCGTCATCTCGTTGCCGCGCTCGCCGCAGCCGATATAGACGACGATATCGACGTTCGACCATTTTGCAAGCTGGTGCTGAACGACGGTCTTGCCCGAGCCGAAGGGTCCCGGCACGCACGCCGTTCCGCCCATTGCTATCGGGAAAAGCGTATCTATCGAACGCTGTCCGGTTATCATCGGCTCGGACGGCGGAAGCTTGCGTGAATACGGGCGGCTCTTTCGCACGGGCCATTTCTGCATCAGCGTAACGTCAAAATATCCGTTTGAGGTATGGATCGCGCCGACCTTGTCGGTCACGGTATATTCGCCGGAGGCAAGGGATTCCACGGTTCCGGCAATGCCGTAGGGCACCATTATCTTATGGCGGATGACCTCGGTCTCGTCAACGTATCCGAGAATGTCGCCTGCCTCGACCTTGTCTCCGACCGATGCGGTCGCAACAAAATTCCACTTCGCCGTCCGATCGAGCGCGGGAAGATTTATTCCCTTCTTTATGTTCGGACCCGCCGCCTCATACATACGCTCAAGCGGGCGCTGGATACCGTCGTATATCGTGGTTGCAAGTCCCGGTCCGAGCTCTGCCGAAAGCGGCGCTCCCGTGGAGACAACGCGGTCTCCGCGTCCGAGTCCCGCGGTCTCCTCATACACCTGAATCGATGCGCGATCTCCGTGGATCTCGATTATCTCTCCTATAAGCTGCTGCTCACCGACACGCACGACGTCGAACATATTCGCGTCGCGCATTCCCTCCGCAATAACGAGCGGTCCGGATATTTTCTGAATTCTTCCCTCAGTCATTATCTCCTCCGCGTCCCTTCATACGGGAGCTTCCTTTCATTAAAATCCGCAGCACACGGCAAAAACGCCGCCGTGCGAATCACTCTTTATAAACTATATCTGCGCCGACCGCGCGCTCCACCGCGCGCCTCATAACGAACGTTGCGCCGCCGCTTCCCTCCGCCGTTCCCGGAAGGACCGACACTGCGGGAGAAAAGCGCCCTGCATATGAGGCGATCTTATCCGAGAGCGCGTCCGCGTATTCCGGGGATACGAAGATTATCTCCGCTCCGTCCTTCTCCGCGCGGTCAAGCCCGGATGCGGCGCTTTCCCCGTCCTCGGCAAAATAAACCGAAAATCCGACGGAGAGATAGCAGAGAACCGCCTCTCTCGATCCGACTATTGCGATTTTTGACATTTCAAAACCACCTTCTACCGACGCTTTCCGAGAACTGCGCCGCGTATTTCATTCTGCGCGGCACCGCGCCTGAGATAAGCGCCCGCCGTCATAAATGCGCGGACATCGGATTCGTGCTCGACGATGAACGCGCAGAGCACCTCCGGTCCGAAAGCGACAAATTTAATCGCAGACAAAAGCTCTTCGCTCTTTGAGTCAAAATATGCTTCGACCTCGCGCACGGCATCGGTCCCCGCATCCGCCGAACGAAGCAGCGCGGAAAGCTCTGTGCCGTAGAGCGACGATGCAAGCGCGTCGGTCGAAAATTCTCCGGACTCGAATTTTTCGCGCGTGAGAGTACCGCCCGAAACAAAGGCACGGTCAAACAGCGCGCGTTTCGCCGAATCGGAAAGAGCCGTTTTCGCAATACGGAGATATGCCGTCACGTTCGCCGAATCGGCGCGGACCCCGCAAAGCTTCGAAAGCAGAGGCACACCCGATGCGGCGGCGCTTTTCGCCGTATCTTCAAAGCATCCGGCGTCAAGCGCGAGATCTATCGCCCTTGCTTCGCCGGTCGAGGCATAGTCGGCAAGCGCTTTTTCAGCCCCCGCCCGTATTCCCTCGGGAAAAGCCTCAAACGAATTCTTCTCGGCGGCACTGTATGCCTCGTCCGCGCCGACCGTTCCGAACGGGAACAGCGCAGGACGCGGCGCGTCGGTGATCCGCGCCTTTATGCAGAGCTTGAGATTTGCGGCATCGTACTTATAAAGCAGGCTGTCAAACAGCGCGGGCACGGGCGAGAACGAACGCACGAGTTTCACCGCCGCCGAAAGATACGCGTCGCAGAGCGCGTCAAGCGTCAATCCGTCCTGAGGCATTGCATCCTGCGGGAAAAGCGATCCGACGAAAGCGCAGAGCGCGTCAACGGAGGCGCAGTCCGCAGCCTTTGAAATGCGGTCGTTATGCGAAAACTGACCTTCCGATGCGCGTGCAAGCGCAGAAGCCTGAACAAAATCGGTACTTTTCATGAGAACAGCACCTTTACAACTTCGCTCTCGGTGTCGGCTCTCACAGACGAGATCACAGCCTTGACCGAGCAGTTCGTCTCAATATCACCGTAACGGAGTATGAGTCCGCCCCTTATATCAGCAGTCTCTTCGGCGGCCGATACGGAGATGTCCTTTCCGTGCTCGCCGAGCAGCTCGGCGGCTCGTCCGAGCACGCGCTCCGAAAGCTTTTCGCGGTCCGCGGAATTGAAGATCACTTCAAAATTGCAGTCCGCCTCTTCGCCGTAATGCTCGGCAAGCTCCGCCGCCTCATCAAGGCGCGAGTTCACGGCATCGGCGAGAAGATGCGCAAGAAACGAAACGTAATCCTCCTCGGGGAGCGAGCAGATATACTCTTCGGCGTTGGTATATGCGCGGTCGATCAGTCCGACCCTCGCGCGGAGAAGCACTTCGCGGCGCTTCATCGATGCCGCGCTCTCGGCGCGGGATGCGATCATTGCGCATTCGCGTTCGATTCTTTCGCCGTTCATGCGGCACATATCGTTTATTTTATTCTCACAGCTTTCATTGAGCTCCGAGATCTCGCGCTCCGCCTTTGCGCGAACGGCTGCGATCTTTTCATCCGCCTCCGCGGCTATTTTATCAATTATTTTGTCGAAATTATTCATATATACGAGCTGCGTATTCCCTTTCCCTCCGGCGTTTGCAGGTTTTAGGCATGTGCGGAATTTGCATCCGTGTTATGCATATGTCTAAATCACTCTGCCGAAGCTTTTTTGAAGGCGTTTTTGCGCCTTCGCAAGGTAAAATCGACTTTGTTATGCGTTGAACGATATGATGGGAAGGAGAGATACAAGAAGTGCGAATATTGCGTAGGTCTCAACAAGCGCAGCACTGGTTATCGCCTGTCCGATCGAGCCGGGACGGCGTGAAACGAGGCTGATGCCGGCAGCTGCGACACGTCCCTGCGCAATACCTGAAATAAGTCCGACAATTGCAATAGGAAGAGCGCACGCCAACAGATATGTTCCCTGCATCACAGTCAATTCTACTCCGCCCGAAAGAACGCCCGCTTTAACGAAGATCATGAATGCGGTAACGAAGCCGTAGATTCCCTGAGTTCCGGGGAGCGCCTGAAGAAGGAGCGCGCGGCCGAACTTTGAAGGATCCTCGGCGAGCATCCCGGAAGCCGCCTCACCGACGATTCCGACGCCCTTTGCGCTTCCGCAGCAGGCGAGTATTGCCGCAAGTGCGGCGCCGAACAATGCGATATTCTGACCGGTAAAAATTGATGAAATGATTCCCATTTTTCTTTTCTCCCTTGATTGAATTGATTATTTAAAGACCGTATACTTTGTATCCGGTGCAAGCGGTACAAATTCACGTCCGCCGTCCTCAAAGAATTTTCCGAAAAATTCGATGTACTGCAGACGGCTTGTATGAACGTAGGTTCCGAGAATGTTTACTGCGAAATTCAGAGTATGTCCGAGAAGGAACGCGAGTGTCATGGAGATCACGCCGCCGATTCCCGGACCGCCCATCGCGCCGAAGATGTTGACGACGTTTGCGATGACCGCCGACGCAAGGCTGAGTGCAAGGATTCTCGAGTACGAAAGAAGATCGGAGCCGTAGCTCACTATATCGTACAGTGAGAGAATACCTTTAAGCAGTTTCATTATCGGGTTCTTTTCGGCGCGTCCCTGCGAAAAGATCAGCATCAGCGCACCGATAAGAGCGCATATCATTCCCGCCGTCGGGAAAACGAAGTAAAGACCGATTCCCGCGAACAGAATGAACCAGCTTCCGACATCGAACACCGCGGCGACCGGGTGTCCGTCGCGCACCGTTATGCCGAATTTGATCGCCATTCCGGTGAGAAGATGAAGCGCGCCCATCGCAAGCGATATCACGAGGAACAGGATCGGATTGTCGATCATGTTGAAGCAGAGCGCCATGTCGGGTGCTTTCTCGATCCCGAGAAAGTCCTCCATGATCCGCGTCGGCATATCACCGAAGTATCCGCCGAAGAGCGCACCGCCGACCATTGAAGCAACTCCGCACATTGCGAACATCCGGAGAAAGCGCGCAAGCGATTCCTTGGGGCGCATGAGCTTCAGTCCAAGGAGGCATCCGACCGTAAGCGTCAGTCCGTATCCGACATCGGCAAACATGAGACCGAATATCAGGATATAGAACACACCCATCACCGTGGTCGGGTCAAACGCGCCGTATGAGGGATAGGAATAAAGTCCGACGATAGGCTCAAACTGCGATCCGAACGCCCCGTTTGAAAGAATGATCGGAACGCTTTCCTTTTCCGGCTCCGGTTCGTCAAACGAATATGCGGCGCCGACATCGCCGAACAGCTTTTCGAGCTTTCCCTCAGAACGCTCGCTCACCCATCCGCCTATAACCGAGCATCGCTCGGTCTGTCTCATCTTATTCTTTTCACGAAGCCGCGCCTCAGATGTGGTCAGGTAATCGAGGTATACCCTCATCTCGGTGAGCTTGCCGTCCGCAAGAGCCTTCGCACGTTCACGAAGCTCCGTGAGTTTTTGATTTTCGAAGTCCGTCTCCGCTATGCACGACGCGATAACTCCGTCGGCATAGCCTTCATCGGCGCTTGCCTGCGCCTGAGTCTGCGTAAATCCGAGCGACGACAGCGCCGACATGCAGCTGTCGAAATCGTCGCGGTGCGCGGTCATTGCAACAGCAGTCCCGTTCTTTCCCGTTGATATAACATCGACAGTGCAGGCGTAATCGCCGAGAGCGGACGTAATCTCTTCATCGCCGATCGAGGGCGGAAGAGTGCCGCAAACGGTCGCTGTCCTCGCAGTCATGCTTTCCGGAAGCTCAAACTCCGAGTGCGCAAACGGTTCGCACGAGGCGATCTCGTCGCCGAGAAGCTGAATCTTCTTCTCCGCCCCGGCGATAGCGTCCTTTATTTCGAGCGCCTCGGACGCACACTTTCTCGCATCCCCGAGGGTATCGCGCTCGAACTCATCTGCGTCGACCTCCTCGGGCCGGGGGAACATCGGATGCTTTCCGGTGTATGCATCCGTGAGGAATTCAAGCGCCGTGCGGGCGGACGCGATCTCCGACGAAAGAGATGCAAGCTCCTCGGAATTATCAAATCCGGGAAGCGCCGCTGCGGACGCGATCTCCTCCGGGAGCGCGTACTCGGGCAGATCATCATCTGCAGAGGTTTCCCTCGCCTCATTCAGATATTCGAGCCTCGCACATCCGAGCCGCTGCAATTCATAAAGCAGTTTTTCCGCATCGCACGTTCGCACCGCAGCGGAAAACTTTTTCATCTTGCTTACTGCCATTTTCCGACGATCCTTCCGACTATAAGCCTGACAGCTTCGGGAAGATACGCTCCGCGGCTGCGGATAAGCTCCTCCGCCTCGACCATCGCCTCCCGCTCGGCAAGCACCGACGTTTTCGTGGCTTCCTCGTCCGCGCGCTCACGTGCTGCGGCAAATTCACGTTCGCACTCCGCCCTCGCCTCGGTCAATCTAACATCGCAGTCCGATTTCGTGCGGTTCACGGCATCTGAGCTTTCGCGCACCGCGTCATCGCAATCCCTGCGGTATTTTCCCTCGGCTTCTTTTATCTTTGCGACTGTATCTGTTGCCATAGCTTTTCGTTCACTCCCTCCGTCATATGGGGTTCCAAATTCTATTTTAACACAATATTCAAAATAAAGCAAGCAAAATATGTTCTTATTTCACAACTTACTGCCGAAAGCAAGCAGATGTTCTTCACGAAAGCAGTATATCAAAATACGGCTTCTCCAGAAATGGTCAAAGAAGACGTTCTGTATTAAAATCAGACACTGCAGTGCATTTTGCCCATATACCGACATCATTCGTATACTGTATTATAACCGATTTTGCCGTCGCCGCATGTATTCGGATATTTTTTCGCGCCGTGTCTCAGAAGCTCTGCGTGCTCTTCGATGATAAAATACCGCCGGCACTCCCCATGCATAAGACGCAATGCCGCAAAAACACTGCACGACGAAAAAAGCGCGCCGAAGACCGCAGTCTTCGGCGCGCCGTGCGATTACTTATTCATTGCCGTAACAAGTTCGTATGTATCCTTTGCGATCATGAGCTCTTCGTTTGTGGGGATAACAAGCATTCTGAGCTTTGCGTCGGGAGCCGATATGTCGAGCTCTTCTCCGCGAAGCTTGTTCTTCTCCTCATCGATCTTGCATCCGAGGAACGCAAGCTTCTCCGCAACTCTCGTGCGGTACTGGGGATTATTCTCGCCGATGCCGCCGGCAAATGCGACCGCGTCAACACCGCCCATTGCGGCGGCATATCCGCCGATAAGCTTGGTAAGCTGATGGCAGAGCATGGACTCGATAAGCTGATATCTCTTGTTGCCCGCCTTCGCGCCGTTTTCGATATCGCGGTTATCGCTCGTCGTCTGGGATACTCCGAGGATACCGGATTTCTTGTTCATAATCGTGTCAATCTCCTTGGGAGAGAGGTGCTCCTTCTCCATAAGCAGCGGAATGATCGCGGGATCGATGGATCCGCAGCGCGTTCCCATGATTATTCCCTCAAGAGGTGTAAGTCCCATCGAGGTATCAAGGCACTTTCCGTGATCGACGGCTGCAACGGACGAGCCGTTTCCGAGATGGCAGGTAACAATCTTAAGCTCCTCCGGCTTCTTTCCGAGGACAGCAGCGGTTCGAAGAGTTATATAACGGTGGCTCGTTCCGTGGAAGCCGTAGCGGCGGATACCGTATTTCTCGTAATATTCGTAAGGAAGCGCATACATATACGCATAGTCGGGCATCGTCTGATGGAACCCGGTATCAAAAACAGCAACCTGAGGAATATCGCCCATGATCTCCTCGCAGGCGTGGATTCCGGTGAGGTTGTGGGGGTTATGCAGCGGTCCGAGCTCGCAGCATTCCTCAATCGCGCGGATAACGTCTTCATTTATGATAACGGAGCTTGAGAATTTCTCGCCGCCGTGGAGGACACGGTGTCCGACCGCGTTAATCTCGCTCATCGACTTGATAACGCCGTGCTCGGGACTCACAAGAGTATCGGTAACAAGCTTGATCGCCTCCTCATGGTTCGCCATCCGTATGTCGATCTTGTAATCCTCGCGTCCCTCGACTTTGTGCTTGAAGTTTCCGCCCTCGATGCCGATGCGGTCGCACATTCCCTTCGCCATAACGTGCTCGTTTGTCATGTCGATAAGCTGATACTTTATCGACGAGCTTCCTGCATTGATAACAAGTACTTTCATTTTCAACCCTTCCGGCACTTTTGCGCTCAAATGAATGCAGCCAAAGCGCCGTTTCCTTTATAAAAAAATATTATACAACACAAAACCTCAGTTATTGTATCACATATTTTCCCGTTTCGCAACACTTTTCATAAAAAATCGTTACTGAGCCCCGAAGTACATAAGGTGAAGCGCACGGATACGCCGGTCGGTTATCCCCGAAGTGACGGATATCGCATGATTTTCAAGATAATCGTCTGCGGAGGATGAGAGTCCTTCACGGACGCACTCGGCGGCGATGTCGGCGCAGATGCTCTCGATAAGCGTTCCGATATCCTCTCCCGGAAGGAAGAGACGGTCGATCTTCCCCGCGACGCTTTCCCCGAGAACGGGGAGAGCGCGCATAAGCCTCATTCTCCATTTATAATACGGCATGTGCGCGCGGTTCAGTAGAAAGACCGCCGCGATCGCGTGATTCGCAAATTCCGCCGCGCACAGACGCGCCGCCGTCGCTTCTCCGTGCGCAAGCAGGCGCGGATATGCGTACTGCCCCGACTGAGCGCACAGCGCAAGACGCGCGGCAAGCTTTTTCAGCCGCACATTCTCGGGAAGATAACGAAGATGCTCACGCCATGCGGAAAATTCTCCGCACGGATCGGTAAACACCTCTCCGTTTGTCGCGCAGCAGAGCGCATAATCGGGAATCGAAAACCAATCCTCCGCACTTTCGGGCATACGGTCAAGCCCCGTAAGCGAAGCGTAAAAATCCGGAATGATCTTAACTCCGAACTTCGTGTGTCCGAGATAACTGCGCTCTTCAAGCTTAACTCCCATGAACACCTTGGGCAGTGATTCATAGGCGCGCATGAGGCGAAAGCCGTACTTTTCGTCTGTCTCGCGCGAGATCCACACGGTAAATCCCGGTGCAAAATCGTGATCCCGCGATATTTCGTCGTCGCAGCCGAGGCACTCCGAGCCCTCTCCGACAATCCCGCAGGCAAGCAGATCTTCGATATCGGAAAAGCCGTTCTTTATCATCGGCACGCCGTATTCCTCATAATAACGGCGCGAAAGCTCAATTCCCTGCATATATCTCATCCGCCTCCGCGTCAAGCTCCCGCTGCGCGGCAAAATATCCGAAATGGCCGAAGGTCGGGGCGCATTTACGGCAGACGAAAGCGTAATATCCGTCATGATCGATGCCTGGGGTCTTCAGACATTCGTATGCCTGATCCATACACCGTCCGACCGCGCCTTCGCTGTCGCCGAGCGCGCGCTCGTAAAGCTCCGCCATATTTATAAGGGTGATCGCCGACTCGAGCGCGCCGTTCTTCTTCGAGGACATAACGACAAGCGCCTTTTCGTATGCGTCCTCCGCTTCGCCGTACCGTCCGCAGTCCGCAAGGGCAAGCGCCATATTGTTATAAAGCCCGCCGAATCTCGCGTCGTCCGGATCGAGGTATTTTTCGTACACGCCGCGCACATCCTCGTAATACGGGATCGACGCCTCCGCCTCCCCGAACGCTTTCATCGTCGTTGCGGCATTCAAAAGCACCGTCGCACCCGATACGGTCTCTGCGAGACCGAGACTGCGGCAAAGCTCCGTTCCGCGGCGCACCGCATCCATTCCCCATTCGTGCTCTCCGATGCGGCGCGACAGTCCCATGACCTCGGACAAAAGCGACAGCTCGCCGCGCTCGTCGCCGATCTCGCGTGCTTCCGTGAACCAATATTCGAGCAGCTTTTTTGCGCCGCGGTAATCCTCCTTTGAAAAAAAGGAGTCAAGCTTTTCTGTAATGTTCATAATCGGCACGCTGCGCGCACGGCGCTCCGCGCCGTAGAATTCCTCGCCGCCGCAGAGCGGGCACTGCGGTTCCTTATAATCAAACGGATCGATCATAGTCGTTCCTTTCATATATTTATGATGCGGAAAAAGCTCCGCGCACTTCGTAAATATTGTACCTCATACAGAAAATACAGTCAAGAAGAATATTGCGCGGCGGGGAAATTTATGTTAAAATACTGTCACGGGCGCGTGAAAATCGGATGCGGAAATTCCGTCCGCGCGCAAAAGCGGAAACATAAGCGCACATGGGAGAGAAACATGGAGCATTTTGAAATAGAACGGAAATTTCTTATAAAGCGCCCCGACGAGGCTTTTCTTTCGTCTCTGCCCGGCGCGCGTTGCTATAAAATATCACAGACGTATCTCACGTCGGGCGGCCGCGTGCGCCGTGAAAGCTGCGGCGGAGAAACCGTGTACACGCACACGCTCAAAAAGCGGATATCCGACATACGCCGCATCGAGATTGAGGACGTGATCGGGGAAAGCGAGTATCTTGCCGCCCTCGCCGATGCCGATCCCGAGCTTAAAACGATAGAAAAGAAGCGCTGGCGCATCCGCGCGGGGAAATTCGTGTATGAGATAGACCTTTTCCCGTTTTGGGAGGACGAAGCTTTGCTTGAGGTCGAGCTTGACAGCGAAGACGAAAGCTTTCCGATGCCCGATTTTCTCGAAATCATTTGCGAAGTCACCGACGACGGCGCGTATACAAACCGTTCCCTCGCGCGTGAAAGGCGAGAGCTCGGTGGCACTTGATTCCCGTACCCTGCCCGCGGCGGCGCCGTGCGAATGAACGAAACGCCGCCGAAAACGGGCTCTGCGCATTTTTGAAAAAGTCCGCCGCCCGCATTATTCCCGGCACATTCCCGTATGCGTTCCGTATGCCGAAACGCCGCACTTGAAATCGGGCTCAGTCTATGTTATAATAAACAAAATTCCCACTGGGATATCCGCAGGAGATTTACTATGATAGTTACAAGACCGCCGCTTGGGTGGAACACATGGAATACTTTCGGGGCAAACATCAGCGAAGAGCTTATAATGCAGTCTGCGGACGCAATGGTCAGGGAGGGACTTCTTGACGCCGGTTATGAATATGTCGTAATCGACGATATCTGGGCGCTCAAGGAAAGAGACAAAACCGGACGGCTTGTTCCGGATCCCGAAAAATTCCCGCACGGAATGAAGTATCTTTCGGATTACATCCATTCAAAGGGACTGAAGTTCGGTATGTATTCGAGCGCCGGTTATCAGACCTGCGCCGGTTATCCCGCTTCGTTTGAATATGAGTGGACAGACGCCGCTTCGTTTGCCGAGTGGGGCGTTGATTACCTCAAATACGACTACTGCTACCATCCGACGAACGTTCGTCCGGACATTCTGTACAAGCGAATGGCGCTTGCGCTTGCGAATTCCGGACGCGATATCGTGTTCTCCGCCTGCTCATGGGGAGTCGATAATACCCGTCAGTGGATAAAGGAAACGGGCGCTCACCTGTGGCGCTCTACCGGCGATATTTACGACGGCTGGCCGAACATCAAAATGCTTGCACACAAGGAAATGCAGGAGATGGAGTATAACGGATGCGGCTGCTTCAACGACATGGATATGCTCGTCGTCGGAATGAACGGCAGCGGCAATGTCGGTGTCGGCGGATGCACATTCGAGGAATATAAGACGCACTTCTCGTTTTGGGCGTTCATGGGCTCGCCTCTGATGATCGGCTGCGATATACGAAACATGACCGATGAGACGAAGAAGATCCTGACAAACAAGGAAGTGCTCCGCGTAGATCAGGATGCGGCTTACCGTCAGCCGTTCTTCCTCAATTCCATGCCTTATGAGCCGAACAAGGATCGCGGCCCCGGCGAGGCTTTCTGGAGCTACTATCCCATCGAAAGCCCCATAATGGCACGTTTTCTCGACGACGGCGAGATCGCGCTCGGATTCTTCAATTTCTCCGACGACAAACGGACCGGATGGTTCACGCTCGACAATCTCGGGCTGCCGATCACGGCAGGAAAAACGATCGAGGCGACCGACCTGTGGACAGGAGATGTATGGCGGCCCGAAGGCGGCGTATTCAAGTTTGATTGGCTTGAGGGTCACTCCTGCCAGATCTTCAGAGCGAAGATCGTTGACATGAAATAATAAAGCAGAAATCGGTACAGCTTCGGCTGTACCGATTTTTTATTCCGTATCGGGGCGGACAACGCGTATTCATCCGTTCGCCGAACATTTTTCCGCATCGATCGCAAGCGTCAGCATCAGAGCGCAAAGCGCGTCGGAAGCATTGTTTACATCGATGACGTATGTATCCGTAAGGTGAAAGAGTTCCTTCGAAACCGTCGCAACAGTATCGCCCGACGAAGATGTTACGGTGTAATCCCACCCGAACACATCTCCGTTTACCGTCCAGCCGCGGCAATCGATATCGTACACATTGCGAAAAAGCGTAAATCTTTTCTTCACGCTGCCGATATACCTGTCCCCGAGATAAAGCTCGAACTTCGGAAAAAGTGTTAATACCTTTTCCTTGACCGTACCGAGCTCAGCGCCGTCCGATGCGAATATTTTAAGGCAATGCCCCCACGAAAGCTGACCTTCCACCGTAAAGACGGTATTCCCCGCCTCATCGTAAATATCGTAGCTGTCAAACCATGAAAACAGCCGCTGCTTGAAAATCAGTCTCACCCTTCGGACACCGTCCTTTCATGCAATTTTCTCACGCAGTCCGAAGCACTCCGTTATTCATGCCTGTCTTCTTCGTACCCCTGAAACTTCGTATACTTTCCGTACCAGCCGAGCTTTACCCTGCCGACCGATCCGTGACGGTTCTTTGCGATGATGACCTCGGCTTCGCTGACCGGATTGTCCATATCATAGTAATCACTACGGTAAAGAAGCATAACGCTGTCCGCGTCCTGCTCGATAGCACCGGAGTCGCGCAGATCGGAAAGCTGCGGACGCTTGTCGTCGCGCTTTTCCGGACCTCGGGAAAGCTGTGCGCAGCAGATCACCGGCACGCCGAATTCCTTTGCCATAAGCTTGAGGCTGCGCGAAATGTCCGCGACCTCGTTCACGCGGTTATCCGTCTTTTTCTCGCTCTGCATAAGCTGGAGATAGTCGATCACGATAAGTCCGAGATTCTTCACACGCCTGAGTTTTGCCTTCATTCCGGACACCGTGATTCCCGTGGTATCGTCGATGAGAATATCCGTCTCCGCCATTGCGGAAGCGGCGTTTGCGATCTTCGACCATTCCTCCTCGTCGAGCTCACCGGAGCGCAGATGGTAGCTGTCAACCATTCCTTCGCTCGAAAGAAGTCGCGTGACAAGCTGCTCTGCCGACATCTCGAGAGAGAAAACGCATACCGCCTTCTTCGTCCGCTTTGCCGCCGTCACCGCTATATTCATCGCAAAAGCGGTCTTTCCCATACCGGGACGCGCGCCGACGAGAACGAGATCCGCGCTGCCGAGTCCGACAAGGACCTTATCAAGATCCGAAAATCCCGTCGGCATTCCCTTGACCTCTTCGGGATTCGTTTTAAGCTTATTCAGACGCTCATACGAAAGAAGAAGCGCATCCTTTATATGTATGAAGTTTTTGTTTTCGTGACCTTCCGCGACGGAGTATATCTTCTTCTCCGCAAGCTCCACGAGATTTTCGACGTCATCCTGCTCGCCGTATGCCGCCTCGCTTATTTCATCGCACGCGGTGATCAGCGACCGCAGGATCGATTTGTCGCGCACGATCTTCGCGTAATCGAGAGCGTTCGCCGCGCTCGGCACGGTCTCGGCAATCAGCCTGATATACTCTTTTCCGCCGGATTCATCGTAAACGCCCGCTTTCACAAGCTCGTCGATCAGCGTAACAAGGTCGATCATCCGGCTTTTGAGGTACATCCCCTGCATCGCGCGGTATATCTCGACGTGCTCCGGCATATAGAAATCCTCAGCCGAAATTATACCGGCAAAGGAGTCCATGATCTCCGGCTTTATGAGCACGGCACCGAGAACAGACTGTTCTGCATCTGCCGAAAACGGAAGATTCCTTACGAGTTCGCCGCTCATTTCTCAGTCACGACAAGGTTTATTTTTCCGACGATCTCGGGATAAAGCTTGATATCTACGGTGTATGAGCCGAACGCCTTGATCGGTCCGTCAAGCTGTATCTTGCGGCGATCCACTTCGATGCCGCACTGCTTTTTAAGCTCGTCTGCAATCTCCGAAGAGGTGACGGAGCCGTAAAGTCTGCCGTCCGCGCCCGCCTGTGCGCCGATCTTCACGACGGCGCTCTCAAGCTTCGCCGCAGTGTCCTTCGCCGCGGCGCGCTCGGTCTCGATCTTGTGAAGTCTCGCGTCCTCGCGTCCCTGAGCCTCGTTCATCGCCTTCTTATCGGCTACGACCGCAAGCTTTTTCGGGAAAAGAAAATTGCGTGCGTATCCGTCGGATACGTTTACTATCTGATCCTTTTTGCCCTGTCCCTTGACATCCTGTAAAAGAAGTACTTTCATTTTTTAATCCTCCGCCATCCGGCGCTTTATTTTTTTGTCTGTCCGCTGTTTTCAACGGGAAGTGCGCCCTCGTCAAGATATGCGTCGATCGCACCCTTGAGCATTTCGAGCGCCTGCTGTACCGATTTTGCTTCTACCTGCGCGCCCGCCGCGTCGTAATGCCCGCCGCCTCGCAGCTGTTCGAGAATAAGCTGCACGTTTATATCCCCGGTGCTTCGCGCCGAGATATGAACGACCTCGCCGATCCGTATCAGCGCAAACGAAGCCCTCACTCCGTCTACGGAAAGAAGCTTATCCGCGGATTTCGCCGCCGCTACGCGGTCGGCGTTTTCGCCTTCGCCGTCTCCGAGCGCGATCGCTATCACGCTGCGGTAAATAACGACGTTTGTGCGGAATTTCGCCTCGCGGATGTAATCCTCAAGCGGCGTTTTGAAGAACCTGAGCGCCTCCGTCGGATTCGCACCGCGGTCGCGCAGATAAAGCGCAGCCGAGAATGTGCGCACTCCCGTATTTACCGTAAACTGCTTGGTGTCGAGGATAATTCCCGCAAGCATCATCTTCGCCTCGCGCTGCATATTGAGCCCCGCGGGAAGCACCTGTTCGAGCATCTCCGCGACAAGCTCACACGCTGCGGAAGCCGAAGGCTCGATATACGCGATCTTCGGTTCGCGTTCGAATTCCGCAGTCTTTCTGTGGTGGTCGATTATAACCGTATCCGTACAGCTTTTGGCAAGCTCCGGAGATTCGAAAAGCGCGGCATTGTTTACATCGACAATAATTAGAAGGGTCTGCGTGGTAACGAGATCGAGCGCACTGGCGCTGTCAACGAATACGCCGCGATACTCAGGCAGTGAAGCAAACTCTTCCCTGCACTCGTCGAGGCTCGGATCACCGAAATCGGTCACGATATTCACGGGAACCTCCGCAAACATCGCAAGCCGGCACACGCCGACACACGCGCCGAACGCATCGAAATCGGCAAACTTGTGACCCATTATTATCACGTTCGAAGCGCGCGACATATACATGAGAAGCTCGCTCGATATAACCCGCGCGCGCACCTTGGTCCGGCGCTGTACCGTTTTCGTCCGTCCGCCGTAATACTCCGTCGCCGCCTCGCCGCGGACGACGACCTGATCTCCTCCGCGCTGAAGAGCCGTTTCAAGTGCGTTCGCCGCCGCTCGCTCACGCTCGGCAAAGCTTCCCGAAATATTCGATATGCCCATCGACACCGTGATCGGGACGGCGCCGCCGCCGACATGAATATCCCTCACGCGGTCGAGTATGTCGAACTTTTTCGCAGTGCATTCGTCAAGCTTCTCCGCGGTGAATATCATAAGATACTTGTCGCGCTCATATTCCTTGAGAATGCCGCCGCATTCCTGCGCCCATTGGGACAGGATCGACGCTACCTGAGACGAGCACTCGCGGAATCTGTCCTGCTCGTACTGCCGTATCTCCTCGAGGTTATCTACAATTATATGTGCGACCGCAAGTTCATTTTTGGCAACCGACTTATATAGCTCCGTAAGCTCGGTCGTGTCCGTCATCGTGAATATGCAGAACGTCTTTTCGTTGACGCGCACACGCATGCCGCGCACGCGCATTGTCCGTCCCGCAACGCTTACATTAAGTCCGTTCTCGCTCTCGTCCTGAAGCACCTCGCCCATCGCAACTCCGAGGAGCTTGTCAAAGCGCACTCCGAATACGCTCTGACCGTCTTCGGCAAGTGTCGAAGACGCTTTGTTGTGCCATATGACCTTGGCTTCCTTCTCATCGCATATGATCACGGGGGAATTCATATTCTGCACGGTATCGCGCAGTACTCCGCCGAGCACCGACATAATGACGTTGCTGCCCGCGGATTTTGTCCGTATCTTTTTCAGAATGATGAGCACCGACGCGCACACGGCGATATAAATAGCCGAGAAAAACAAGGAAAGCCAAAGGGGATCGTACGATGTAAAGCGGACGCACATCCCCGCAAGAAGCATAAACACCACGGCAAGAGCCGCAAGCACGGATATACCGAAGGTGCGCGAACCGTATACGGTGTCTTCCGTATTTTTTTTCATAAGTACTCCTTTTGAGGCTGTGCCTACTGATTATTCGTCTTTGATTTTACAAAATCGGATATGACCGCTGCAACTCCGGATGCCGCAAACGCATACACCGCCACCGCCGGCACTATAAGAGAAATAAGTATGCATATAACGAGAATTACAGCGCGGTGTATACCGCCGGAGCGTCCGGACGTGCTCCAGAGTCTGCCGAATCCGACGACGATAAGCGCGGGGCAGAGTGCCGTGCCGAGATTCTGCGAAACATATCCGACCACAGTTCCTCCCGCCGCAAGCGAAAGCGCGAAGGATATCACCGCGAGGATCGCATACGAAAACGGAAGAACGATATTCCTCGGAGAAGGATAGACCTCTGAAGGGCATGAGAAAACCTTTATTACGAGGCGCGATAAAAGCGACGTGACATACCCGAGTATCTCTATTGCGACCGCCGCGATCCCGGGAAGAACGAGCAGCATCGACGACGCATATTTTTCCGCCGAAACGGATTCGAGAAGTGCCGACACGGTACCCGTCGTATCATTTTCGGCAAGTGCCGCAAATGTTTCCGAAACATATTCGGTGAAGCGGTCGGCGAAAGCCGCCGTTCCGTTTGAAATTCCGCCGTAGTAAACGGTGCAGCAGATGCAGTATGCCGCAGCGGCGATCACCGCATACGAGATCACGACCGAAAGGACGTGCGAAAGCGCGCTGCGGTGAGTGCGCATAACAAGCCCGAGCACGATGCCCGAGAGGACAAGCGCGGCAAGTATCACGCCGGCGGGAACGCTTTTCCAAATAAGCATGGCTGCGGCGATTCCGGGAAGCGGCACGGCGAAGCAAAGCGGATTTCTCCACGATGCGACAAGCACGCCCGTCATCGCCGTTACCGCGGCAAGCGAAACAAATCCGAGATACGGAAAGAGCACACAGAAAAGCACGGTAAACAAAGCTATACCGCAAACTCCCGGCAGACCGAATTCCTTTTTGTCTCCGTTTTCCGTCATACGCACTCCTCCTTTTTATTATAATTCCCCGAGCGGCGCATAAAAAACACGCTCACGCGAAATCAGCCCGAAAAATCCGAGTCCGTTATGTTATTGTATCATATCCGTGCGGATTTGTAAAGTTTCCGAGGCAAATAATTCCCCTGCGATATTGCATAAATCTCTCATTCGGTATATAATTAGTATTGCATCAACTTGATCGGAGGTGTCTGTTTTGAAAGGCATTGAACTGCTTTCGTCAATAGAAGGAAAAACCGTAACGCTCGTAGGCGCGGGCGTATCGAATATGCCGCTTGCGGCTTTTCTCGCGGAGCGCGGCGCGCGTCTCACCGTCCGCGACAGGAAATCAGAAGAACAGCTCGGCGAGCGCGCCGAAAAGCTCCGTGCGCTCGGCGCCCGTCTTATTCTCGGTGAAGATTATCTCTGCGGGATAGACGAGGAAATAATCTTCCGTTCGCCGGGATTCCGTCCCGATCTTCCCGAATTCGCCGACGCCGTCGCGCGCGGAAGCATACTCACAAGCGAAATCAAGCTTTTTCTCGAGTGCTGTCCCTGCCCCGTCGCCGCAATAACCGGAAGCGACGGCAAAAGCACAACGACCACCGTCACATCGAAAATTTTCGAAAAGGCGTTTGAAGGGACCGCACGCCGTTCCTTCCTCGGCGGAAACATAGGCGAGCCGCTTCTCCACCGCATAGATTCGATATCGCCGGACGACCGCGTTTCCGCGGAGCTTTCAAGCTTTCAGCTCATGGATGTGGACTGTCCCGTTGACTGCGCGGTGATCACCAACATAACGCCGAACCATCTCAATTGGCACACGGGAATGAACGAATACATAGCGGCAAAGGCGCGCCTTCTCACTCATGCGCACCGCGCGGTGCTGAATTACGGAAACGACATAACCCGAGGTCTCGGGCAGAAGTGTGCCTGCCCCGTCACATATTTTTCGAGAAACCCGATCCCCGTCGGATCGCTTCGCCCGGGCGACAGCGCGATCTTCCCGAAGGACGGCGTAATAACGATGTTTACGGACGGAAAGGAGATCCCCGTGCTTCGTCTTTCCGACATACTCCTTCCGGGACTTCACAACGCCGAAAACTACATGGCGGCGATCGCGGCATCGTGGGGCGTAGCCTCCCCCGGGGATGCGGACGGCGTAGCCCGCACGTTCGGCGGAGTGGCGCACCGTCTGCAGCTCATCAGAGAGAAGGACGGTGTATACTTCTACAACAGCTCGATCGACTCGTCTCCGACGAGAACCGCCGCCGCGCTTGATGCGCTCGGCAGCCGCCCGATCGTCCTGGTCTGCGGTGGATACGACAAGAAGATTCCGTACGAGCCTCTCGCCGACGCGATATTCGCGCATCCGAACGTGCGCGCGGTATTCACGACCGGGCAGACGGGGCCGCGAATTGCGGAGCTTATCAGGAATCACGAAAAATACGCGGATTCCGGTCTCACGCTGAGTGAAAATCCTTCGTTCGACGAAACGGCAGCGCAGGCGGCATCATTCGCGGTATCCGGAGACTGCGTTCTTCTCTCGCCCGCATCGGCAAGCTTCGATGCGTTCGAGAATTTCGAGCAGCGCGGAAATCACTTTGCCGATCTCGTCCGCGCTCTGTAAAAAAGCGCATATCCGCCGCGCTGCGCGGACACACGGCATATCAAAAAGGGAGGATCTCTCGATCCTCCCTTTTATTTGTCTTGCGGATTTTATGCAAATGTAAAATGTCACACGGAGATACCGACAACGCCGGTATATCAGTCCTCGGTTAAGTACTTATCCGGCATGGGGCGCTGAACCTCGCCCTTCGGGAGCTCGTCACGCCAATCCGCCCAATCGAGCCATGCCGCATCCTCAAGATTGTCCGATATGCTGCTTTTGAAGATCGTAAAGTTCTTTATGTTTATGCCGTATTTCGTCATTCTTTCGATTATGAGATCATAACGCCGCGAAAGCTCCGCCAAACGTTCGGTGTCATTGTTGTCATAGGCTTTGAAATACGATGAGTAGATTCCCTCATAATACATATGGCAGGTAAAAAGCTCGCATTTTTTGAGCTGTGCCTCATCGGCGGCCATGTCCTCGGCCTTTTCGAGAAGATATGTTGTATATTCAAATTGCTCCTCGATGTATGCGGTGTCATAACGGCTGTATCTGAACGGATCGTTGGCGTGATGTTTAAGATAGATAATATGTGAGCCCAGACAGTTTAGGCTCCAACATTTCCAACACTGACCGACGAGATCCTGCGACTTTTGCCAGATATCGATGTATTCGCGGATGTAGCCCCATCCGTCGCCGAATTCGTTTCTGAGAAGACGGTCGATCGCCTCCTCGTATTCTTCACGTGTCATGTCGGGATTCCAGTTCATCTCTACGTTGAGCTGAGCCAGAAGATAAAGCATACCGAGTCCCTCGGTCTCGCACTCGATCATCATGCCTTTGGCACCGCACTCCTGTATGAATTTCATATCGTCATAAAATGTTTCAAAGATCGTATACTGCTGAAGAGTGAGATCAAGAGCGTAATACCAGACATAAATGTTGTCCGAAAGTTCGCACCAGCCGCGAAGCCATGATGCAAAATCGTCATTTAAGTCTATCCGGATTTCGCGGTCATCATGGCATTCTTTTCCGTCAAGCGCGTGTGCGGAGCACGAATAATCTGTGCAAAAGGTAACGTAAACCCTTTCACTCGGCCGGGTCACACACGGCTTATTGCTGCCGGCGTAAGCATAGCACTTATATATTATCCCTTCACATCCGGCGCGTGTGTCCATTTCCTCGACGAGAGCATTCATCCAGCGGATAACCGGTCCGGAAATTGCTCCGTTTTCACGCCGTACGAGTTCGAGGCATCGTTTACATGCGCAGTATGCACCTGAGTCGGACTGTGCCACATCCAAAGCCTGAAGTTCTTTGCCGAGGCGCCATCCGTTGAGCTTGAGGTGATTTATGTATTCTTCTACATTATCGCATACATAGTAAAATGTTTCTTCATCCGTATAACATATCTGACTCAAACCGTTGGTTTCGAGAAGGTGATCTGCATGGTGCGCCTCGTCAATGTAGCCGTAGGAGTAGTTCACGTCTCCTCTTACATAGTTGTGCGGCGCGCGACCGTCGTTGACAAATCCGGCTCTCCAATGACGCGGGAAGCAGTAGTCGAACGCGGGAACCTCGGTCAAGTCGGTATCGGCGGAAATATCGACAAGTGCGGACTCCTGAAGATGGCTGTTTCCGTAAACGAGATTGTCCCAGCCGCACTCGTTCTGGAGGAATCGGTACACGCCGTACATACAGCCGCGCTTTACCGCGCCCTCGATGACAAATCGCTTGCCCTCGAAGAAATAGCGGAATCCGTCATCGCGCAGCTCCGCATTGTCGGTAAAGCGGAATTCTATCGCGCGTTCGCGGTCCGTGATCCCCTCGGAGACGGGAAGATCGGCGCCGCACGCCTTCTTCACGAGCGCTTTCATATCCTCGACGGCGAGCATCATATTCTCGTTGTGCTCCGCCGGGTACTCGATCGCGTATTCGGAGATATCCGCGCCCGCGAGGCGGAATTCGTCGATACGGTACCCTTCGTGGTACGCGATATCGACAACGGCTCGTCCCGCTTCGATCTCGTTTGCGTATTTGCGAACGGCAAACGAAAGCGCGGATGCACTCTTTCCCGCGATCACCGCGGAAGCTCCGTCGGTGCGGATAACGTACCCGTCGTT
>ERZ772893.345-NODE-345-length-63915-cov-39.349076_pt1 | contig 63915 bp, 62 predicted proteins | sample MGYA00511482_ERZ772893 | MGnify/ENA primary metagenome ERZ772893 (study PRJEB29015, sample SAMEA2737687) | human gut metagenome | biome: human gut; feature: human-associated habitat; material: faeces | place: China | collected 2012 ... | reverse complement strand
GCATGAAAGACAGCTGGGATAAGGTTTCCCGGTCACTCCTATGAGAGCTGCAAGTTCCCCGCGGCAGATTGAACGCGAAAATGAGATGATCGTTATTTCACAGCTCCTTTTTCATAGCGTCATGGGGGAGTCAGGAAGGAACGAGTCCGATTTCGTGTATTGCCCTAATCTCTAGTCCCTAGCCACCAGTCCCTACTCATAGAATTTCGTCACGGCATCGACGAGGTAGGCAGTATCCTTGACGCCGGCAGTCTCATAGGAGGAGTGCATGGCGAGCTGGGGGAGACCGATGTCTACGGTCGGCATGGCGATGACGGTGTTTGAAATATTGCCGAGCGTGGAGCCGCCTGGGTTGTCACTGTGATTCGTGAAGGTCTGTGTGGGGATGTCATGGTCCTTGCACAGCTTCTTGAAGTAGGCGGCAGAGAAGGCATTGGTCGCATATTTCTGTGCGGCGCTGTACTTGATGACGATGCCGCCATTGATGACGGGACGGTTCACAGGATCCGCATATTCCGGATGGCTCGGGTGGACGCTGTGGGCGTTGTCAGCGGAGATCATGAAGCTTCTCGCGATCATGGCCATGGTCTCATCATAGCTGTATCCGAGGGAGCGAGCGAGACGCTCAAGTGTATTCGCAAGGAAGGTGGAGCCGGCACCCTGTGAGGTGGCGCTGCCGACTTCTTCGTTATCGAAAAGGGCGTAGACGGAGATGTATTTCTCCTTCTGTCCCTGCGTGAAGCCGCGGAAGCAGGCGAAGGCGCACTGCAGGTCGTCGAGCTTCGGCGAGGAGATGAATTCTCTCTCTTCGCCCCAGATAGTACCGGGGACGCGGCTGTAGAGGATGAGGTCATGGGCAAGGATGTCCTCTGCCTTCACCTTGGCAGCGGCGGCGATGACGTCCATGAAAGGGGTCTTGGCGCCGGTCATACCATAGAGAGGGAGCATGTCCTTCTGCACTTTCCACTCTTTATGCTGGTTCACGCTGCGGTCCATATGGATCGCGACGGAGGGGATGACGAGCATGGTGCCGTCGATCGCGACGAGCTTCTCTGCGAGGTGGCCGTTCTCCGTGACGAGGAGACGTCCTGCGACGGAGAGAGGACGGTCGAGCCAGGTCGACATGATCATGCCGCCGTAGCCCTCGACATTGAGCTTCACATAGGGGCCGTCTGCGATCTCCGGATCCTCTTTGATCTTGAAGGTCGGAGAGTCGCAGTGCGAGGCAGTGATATGGAAGGCTTCTGCGCCTTCTTGTGGCACGGTGAAGGCCATGAGGGCGCTGCCATTCCTGGTGACGACGTACTTGCCGCCCTTCTCAATCTGCCAGGTGTCTTCTTCGCGGATCTCTGTGAAGCCTGCGTAGAGGAGTGCCGCCTTGATGCCGCGGACGGCGTGGAAGGTGGAGGGCGACTTGGCGATGAAATGGATGAGGTCGCGGCTGATATCATCTGCGGTGATCGGCTGTTCCATTATTTCTTATGTCCTACTTTTTTCTGATATACGTCTTCTGCCATCTGGGCACGGGCACGGATGACCGGGTTCGAAGAATTGACGGAGGTCGGAGTGAAGTTGCTCTTGTAGTGGAGCTTCTTCGTTTCCTTTTCCATTTCGACGACCTGGATGGTGCCGGCGGTGCGGTCGTAAGCATAGGTGTAAGTGCAGGTGCCGCCTTCGATGGCTTCGACGGCGACGAAGTTCAGGATCTCATGACCGTTTGTGGTCTTCTTGATACTGGTCTCCTGCATGTCGATGGTGATGGTGTCGTTATATTTCCAGAGGCTTTCTGCGGAAACGGACATAGAGCCGGCAGCGATGGCAGCGGCAGCTGCCAGGGCGATCATCATTTTTTTCATAGCAATCACTCTCTTTCGTGAATGGATGACTGGAAGTCATTCTTTGTTTGCAGTGCTGGATTTATTATAGCATAAAAACGGGTGCAGGGTTAGCCCGTGGGGCGGGGCACCCCTTGATTGCGTGCGAAAGAGGTTCAGCAGGTTCTATGGTTCAGAAGGTTCAACGGGGGTGGTGCGGCGCATTATATTTATGTAGCGCCGCGAAGTTTTGCCTTATGTTGTTTCCTAAAGATGAGAACCCAGTCGAACCCAATGAACCTTCAGAACCTGTTGAACCTAAGCAAGTAAAAAAGACCACCCTTTCGGGCAGTCTTTTTTATTGTCGGCTTATCTATCCGAGCCGTCTTTTTCTTTGCGGATGACGTCGTGAGCGCCGCCTTCTACGATGGAGGTCGCAGAGACGAGAGTCAGCTTCGCCTTTTCCTGAAGCTGCGGGATGGTGATAGCGCCACAGTTGCACATGGTGGCTTTGATCTTAGCGCAGGTCTTTTCGACGTTTTCTTTCAGCGGACCGGCATATGGGACATAGGAGTCTACGCCTTCTTCGAAAGCGAGCTTCTTGGAACCATCGAGGTCATAACGGCCCCAGTTTCTGGCACGGTTGGAACCTTCGCCCCAGTATTCCTTGACGATGGTGCCGCCGACCGTTCTCTTCTGTGTCGGGGATTCGTCGAAGCGGGCAAAGTAGCGGCCGAGCATGACGAAGTCAGCGCCCATGGCAAGAGCCAGTGTGATGTGGTGGTCGTAAACGATGCCGCCGTCGGAGCAGACAGGTACGTAGATGCCGGTTCTCTTGTAGTATTCATCTCTGGCCTGGCATACTTCGATGAGAGCCGTTGCCTGGCCGCGGCCGATGCCCTTGGTCTCACGGGTGATGCAGATGGAGCCGCCGCCGATGCCGACCTTGACGAAGTCAGCGCCTGCTTCTGCGAGGAAGAGGAAGCCTTCTCTGTCGACGACATTGCCTGCGCCGACCTTGACTTTTTCGCCGTAGCGTTCACGGATCCAGTTGATGGTGATCTTCTGCCATTCAGAGAAGCCTTCAGAGGAGTCGATGCAGAGAACATCTGCACCTGCGTCTACGAGGAGCGGCACGCGGTCCGCGTAGTCTCGGGAATTGATGCCGGCGCCGACGATGAAGCGTTTCTGTGCGTCGAGCATTTCATTCGGGTTTTCCTGATGGGAGTCGTAGTCCTTGCGGAATACGAAGCCGTAGAGACGGCCATCTTCATAGAGGACCGGCAGGGAATTGATCTTGTTGTCCCAGATGATGTCATTGGCTTCGGAAAGGGTGATGCCGTAATTGGCTTTGACCAGCTTTTCGACAGGGGTCATGAAGTTCTTGACCTTTTCGCTCTTGTCCATGCGGCTTACACGGTAGTCTCTGGAGGAAACGATACCTACCATTTTGCCGTTGGAGGTGCCGTCTTCCGTGATGGCGATGGTGGAGTGGCCTGTCTTTGCCTTGAGGGCGAGGACATCAGCTAAGGTCGCTTCCGGCGACAGGTTCGAATCGGAAGGAACAAAGCCTGCTTTCTGTGCTTTGACTCTGGCAACCATGGCTGCTTCTTCTTCAGGGGTCTGGGATCCGTAGATGAAGGAAACGCCGCCGTTTCTTGCGAGTTCGACAGCGAGCTTTTCACCGGAGACGGCCTGCATGATAGCAGAAACCATTGGAATGTTTAATGTGATGGCCGGTGTTTCCCCTTTTTTGTATCTGACCAGCGGGGTCTTCAGTGAGACGTTCGCCGGGATGCAGCTGCAGTCAGAATATCCGGGAATGAGCAGATATTCATTAAAGGTATGAGCCGGTTCATTGATGTAGGTTGCCATTATTTCCTCCTTAAATAAAAATAGAGTAAAAAGATGAAAATAAATTAACTTACTATACCTCTTTACTCGTATTCGGTCAAGCGTTTTTTCCCGTGACCTATGTATTTGTACTATTATAGCGTAAAAACTCCGCCTTGGGTAGGCGGAGTTTGTGAGAGTTTTATGAGATGGGGAAATGGTTGTCGGGTTCGGGGTTCAGGGTTCAGGGTTCAGGGTTAGCCCGTGGGGTGGGGCGGCCTTTGATTACGTGCGAAAGAGGTTCGGCGGGTTTAACAGGTTCAGAGGGTTCAATGGGGGTGGTGCGGCGCATAAAAATATAGAAGCGCCGCGGAGTATAGATGGTGGCGATGCCCGAAAGTGGTATTTAGGGGGAAAAAGGGTTCAAAAGATCCAGCAGGGTAGGCATAGCGGCATTTTCGTATCGCAAGCCTTCCCCTTGAGGGGAAGGTGCCCCGAAGGGGCGGATAGGGCATTGGCGGTATGAAAGCGAGCGGGGAAATGCGTTTCAAGCAGGCGATATAAGGCAGCCGCCGAGCGCCGATTTTAGTAAACGGCGATGCCCGAAAGTAGTATGCAAGTCACTCGTGATCTCTAATCCCTGCGGCCTAACATACGTGGGGGCCAACCCCGCCTCGCTCCGCTCGGCTGCCCCTTCCAGAGGAAGGGGCGAGAGGATGCGCCTCTGCGATGTCCGTTTGAGACTTTGGAAGGCAGCGGTTAGAAGTCCAAAGTTTAAAGTCTAAAGTCCGATGTCTGATGTCCCCCAGTCTCAAAGGCTCATCCCTGCACGCTCGTTACAGTAGCGGCTCGATCACGGTCTGGAAGTAGGCATTCAGCTCTTTGGGCGTCGCCTGCATTTTGTTTTTGCGTACCCACCACTGGACCATTTCGACGAAGCTGCCAGAGATGTGATTCAGGAGGAAATCTTCGGGGACAGGGATTTCCTTGTGGTGGTTCAGGAGGTAGGAGGCGATGAGGCGGGAGAGGCTCGCCTTGAAGTAGCGCAGGAAGAAGTCGGAGCTTTCAGAGATGAGCAGGTCGCGCAGGTGGTTCGTATTCTCTGCGATATGCTCTAAGAGGTGGCAGAAGACAGGATCCGGAAGACCGGTATGCTGGTGATCGTCAGAGGGGTGGTTGTCATTCATGACACCATCTACGATATGCTCGAAGAGTTCCTGACACATGTCCTCTAAGAGGCTGTCCTTGGTCTGGAAATGGGCATAGAATGTGCTGCGGCCGATATTGGCACGATCGATGATATTCTGGATGGTGATTTTTGAATATGGTTTTTCTGATAACAGAGCGCTGAATGCTTCGAAGATAGCGGCTCTGGTCTTCTGCTGTCTGCGATCCATGGGGTTCCTCTTTCACAATGGCTGATACAATACGATTTGTATGATATATGCTATTGTAAAATATCGGAAGGAGAAATTCAAGTATCCACGAGCATATTTTTTAGGGATACTTGAATTTTTCAAGCGGGCATTTGGAAAATGGGGAAGGGGCTAGTTCTTAGGGCGTTTCATCCTTTGACTGCGGATGAAAGCTCTGCTCGAATTAGGAATTAGGAATTAGGAATTAGGAATGAAGGTGGCGGCTTCGCCGAGATCCTTCGGCTCAGGTCGCAGCTGTTCTGGCATTCGTTATCTCACATACGACGTTTCTCGCCGCTCAGGATGACGAAACGGGGCGATGCCCGCTTGAGACTTAGGGACTAGGGAACCAGGAGACTTTAGACTTTACAGGTCAGAAGTCAGAGGTCAGAAGTCAGACAACAGAAGTCTGAAATCAGAAGTCTGATGTCTGATATCTCTCAGGCTTCTAATCCCTAATCCCTAATCCCTAATCCCTGGCTACTCATCCCCAGTCACAAAGTTTCGATCACACGGATGAGAGCTGTCACATCTTCTTCCTTTGTCGCCCAGCTGGTGCAGAGGCGGATGATGCTGTGGCTGTCGTCGGCTTTGCAGCCAAAGCTGAAAGCAACGGTCTCCTTGAGCTTTTCCATCCGGCTGTTTTCTATGGTGAAGAAGATCTGGTTCGTGGGGGAGTCGAAGTAGAGGGGGATCCCTTTGGCGGTGAGTGCTTTTTTGATCTCTTCTGCATAGAGGTCGGCGGTGCGTCCCATCTGCACATAGAGGTCATCTTTGAAGAGTTCGTCAAACTGGATACCGAGGAGCCAGCCTTTGGCGAGGAGTGCGCCATGCTGTTTGATCATGGGGAAGAAGTGCAAGATGAGGCGCGGGTCAGGGATCACGACGGCTTCGCCGAAGAGTGCGCCGCATTTCGTGCCGCCGATATAGAAGACGTCCGCGAGGCGAGCAAGGTCTTCGAGGGTGACGTCATTTGCGGCGCTTCCGAGGGCGTAGGCGAGGCGGGCTCCATCGATGAAGAGAGGAAGGTGGTGCCTGCGGCAGACGGCAGAAATGTCTGTCAGCTCTTTTTTGGAATAGAGGGTGCCCCATTCGGTCGGTTGGGAAATGTAGACCATGCCTGGATGTACCATGTGTTCCCAGTTGTCGTCGGCAAAGAAATCGGAGACGTAGTGATCGATCGCATCGGCGGTCAGCTTGCCTTCCTCGGAGGGAAGGGCGAGCACTTTGTGACCACCCCACTCGATGGCGCCGGCTTCATGGACATTCACGTGGCCGCTGTCGGCGGCGATGACGCCTTCATAAGGGCGGAGGACGCAGTCGATCACGGTGGCATTGGTCTGGGTGCCGCCGACGAGGAATTTCACCTCTGCCTGCGGCGCGGCGCATGCTTTTCTGATGCGTTTGCGGGCGGAGTCAGAGATGTCATCTAGTCCGTAGCCGGCAGAGGGCTGGTGGTTTGTTTCAGAAAGACGACGGAGAATATTCGGATGGCAGCCTTCCATGTAGTCGGAGGCGAAGGGGAGGGTATGGTTCATGATGAATGCTTCCTTTCATTGGGATATGTATGTGATAAATTATAGCAAAGCTATGAGTGAAATGCATAGCTTATCTTTTCTTGTGTCCAATTATGCATACTTCTTTCCAAAAATGTTTGATAGTGATACAATTATTTCTGTAATTTGTACATGATTTCAAGAAAAGGCTGTAAAAAGATAGCCAAAAAAGAAAATGACAGCGAAAGCGCCAGGCGCTTTCATTTTTTCATGAGGGGTGATCTTCTCATGGAAGGGAGAATGAAGTATGAATATCCATGAATACCAGAGTAAGCAGATCATGCGTGAGTATGGCATCCATGTTCCGGAAGGCTATCCGGCATTCACAGTCGAAGATGCGCTGGAAAATGCGAAGCGTCTCGATACGCCGGTCGTGGTCGTAAAGGCGCAGATCCATGCAGGCGGCCGCGGGGAGGCGGGCGGTGTCAAGCTCGCCCGTTCTCTGGATGAAGTCAGAAAATATGCGAAGGAGCTTCTTGGCAAGGTGCTCGTCACCCGCCAGACCGGCCCGCAGGGCAAGACGGTGAATCGTCTTCTGATCGAAGCCGGCTGCCATATCAAGAAAGAGTACTATCTCTCCTTTGTCGTGGATCGTCAGGCGGAATGCGTCGTCATGATGGGTTCGGAGTCCGGCGGCATGTCCATCGAGGATGTGGCAGCGGAAAATCCGGAAAAGATCATCAAAGAGTACATCGACCCGGTCATCGGTCTGGCCGATTTCCAGGCACAGCGTATGGCGTATGCGCTTCATTTCGAAAAGTCGACCATCAGAAAAGCAGCGACCTTCATGAAGTACCTCTACAATGTCTTTGTGGATAAGGACTGCTCGCTGGCGGAGGTCAATCCGCTGGTCGTCACTGAAGAGGGCGATGTCATGGCGCTCGATGCGAAGCTGAACTTCGATGACAGCACGCTTTCCCGTCATCCGGAGATCGTAGCCCTGCGCGATATCACGGAAGAGGATCAGAAGGAAAGAGAAGCCGCAGCGGAGGGATTGAACTATGTCAATCTCGGCGGTGACGTAGCCTGCATGGTCAACGGGGCCGGTCTTGCAATGGCGACTGTCGATATCATCAAGGAAAACGGTGGTGAACCGGCCAACTTCCTCGATGTCGGCGGTGACTCTACGCCGGAAAAGATCGTGGCAGCTTTCAGGATCATGCTTGAAGACGATCAGGTCGATGGGATTCTGATCAATATTTTCGGCGGCATCAATAAGTGCGATGTCATCGCGACGGGTATTGTCGAAGCGGCTGCGCTTCTTTCCGGCGGCAAAGAGGAATTCCCGATTCCTGTCGTGGTTCGTCTCGAGGGACGCAACGTAGAGCGCGGACGCGAGATCCTGGCCAAAGCGGATATCAAGAATCTGTATCCGGCTTCTTCCATGGATGAAGGTGCGAAACTCGCCATTCGTCTCGCAAAAGAAACGAGAGAGAAGAAGTAAAAATAAAGGTTGACGGGTTCAGGTTGGCGGGTTCAAGGTTTCAGACGTTGTGAGAAGCGGCGGCGCTTTATGAATTGTGCGCCGCTACCACAACCTATCAACCGGAAGTTTGAAAACAGGGATGAGTGACTGGTGACTAGGGGTTGGTGGCTAGGGATTAGGTTTGCGATACGAGAAAACCGCTAGTTTCAAACCTCCGCGGCGCTTCTGTATTTTTATGCGCCGCACCACCATTTCACATTTCTCATTTCTAATTTTTCATTCAAGCGAGGATTTCGCACGCAATCAAGGGGCAGCACGCCCCATGGGCTAACCCTTGTCATATGGTTCGGTCTGCTATGTTTGACTACGAACAAATACTTATCATTTAACCTCTCATTTAACCTCAGGAGGATGTACCCATGAGCGTTTTAATTCATAAAGATACCAAAGTCATTGTGCAGGGCATCACGGGCAAGGCAGCCCGTTTCCATACCGAACAGATGCAGAAGTATGGCACAAATATCGTAGGCGGCACGGCACCGGGAAGAGCCGGTGAAGTCTGCTGCGGCGTACCGGTCTTCAATACCGTGAGAGATGCCGTCGCTGTCACCAAAGCCACGACCTCGGTCATTTTCGTACCGGCTGCCTTTGCAGCCGATGCCATCCTTGAAGCAGTCGAAGCGGGCTTGGAGCTCGTCGTCTGCATTACGGAACATATCCCGGTCGAAGATATGGTCAAGGTGCACCGCTACATGGTGGGCAAGAAGACCCGCCTCATCGGACCGAACTGCCCGGGTCTCATTTCTGTCGATGAAGCGAATATCGGCATCATCCCGGGGCAGATCTATAAAAAAGGCCACGTGGGCGTGGTTTCCCGTTCCGGCACGCTGACTTACGAAGCGACCTTCCAGCTGACAAATGCAGGCATCGGACAGACGAGTGCGATCGGCATCGGCGGCGACCCGATCAAAGGCACGGACTTCATCGATGCATTGAAGCTTTTCAATGAAGACCCGGATACCAAGGCGGTCCTCATGATCGGCGAGATCGGTGGTACTGCGGAGGAACAGGCTGCGAAATGGATCCATGACAATATGAAGAAGCCTGTCGCTGCCTTCATCGCCGGCCGCATGGCACCTCCAGGAAAGCGCATGGGTCATGCTGGCGCCATCATTTCCGGCGGCAAGGGGACTGCGGTAGAAAAGATCGCTGCGCTGAATGCGGTGGGGATTCCTGTCGCAGAAACGGTAGCGCATATCGGTGAGACGGTCATCGAGCTCTTGAAAAAGGAAGGGCTCTATGACGAATGTCATACATGCTGATGAAAAGCAGTCCCGTGAGGGACTGCTTTTTGGGTTAGACCGTGGGCGTGCTGCCTGCCCCCTTGATTGTTTGCGAAAGAGGGGGAGCGGGTTCTACTGGTTCAGAGGGTTCAGCGGGGGTGGTGCGACGCATAAAAATATAGAAGCGCCGCTTACTAGTCACTAGTCACCAGTCACTAGCCCCCATCTCTCCTCTCTGCACATGAAAAGTTTTTACTTGACGAGGGCACTGCTTTCCGTTATTGTAGGAGAAAAGACGGGAGGGAACGCGATGTTTGGTAAATTTCAAGATTCACTGCTTTTTGTCGTGCTTGCTTATGCGATCTTTCGTATCGGCTGGGGCGAGGGATTCACGACGATGAATATTTTCATCCTTCTAGGCTCGCTGGTCGCCATTTTGTCTATGGTGCTTCGGCGGAGCGGCTACCTGGAAACGGTAGAGAAAAAGAAGAAGGAAGCGGAAGAAAAAAAGAAGAACGTATAAAAAGAGCCGCGCGGCTCTTTTTTACTTGTCCTCTCAGCGTCCCCGCTTTTGTCAAATCCCCCTCCTTATGCTAAAATGAGAAGCAACAAGCGGCAAAGGAGGAAGCTGATGAATCCGGATCTCTATATCGTAAGAAAGGTGAATGAAGCCACATCCGTCTCGCGCAAGGCGAGTCTGTTCATGGACCTTGTCACACGCTACGGACACTGGGCTTTTGTGATCTACGGGCTTCTCCTCTGGTTTGCACCCGGGGAAGGACGGAAGGCGCGCAGGCTCTGCTGCGTGCTGTCCTTCGCGGGGGTCGTGGTCGCATCTCTTCTTTCTTTTGCCATCGGCAGGGTGTGGAGACGGAAAAGGCCTTTTGTATGCGACTGGCGCATCTGGAATTTCACCGGGCATAAGGCCAATGCATCTTTTCCCAGCAATCACACGATGAATGGGGCCATCGTCGTCATGGAGCTTCTCCGCATGCACATGCCGGGGGCGCAGCTGTTGGCGGCCTTTACCGGGCTTCTTGCATTTTCCCGTATTTTCGCCGGTGTGCATTATCCGACGGATCTTTTGGGCGGCGTCGCCATCGCGGGGCTCGTGCATCGGCTGATCCACGCAGCGCCTTTCGCACCGGCCCTCGCTGCGCTCGCGAATTTCGGCTCGGCGGTGAGTGACTGGGTATTCTCGAGAAAGTGAGCGGGGATGTGTCGCCGCCAGCTTTTTCGTATCCGCATCCCTCATTTTCCTAAGGAGGTGATCCTATGGCAAGCAGTGAGACGGGCAGCAAGCTCTCTATCATCCGCATCGTGCAGGTCCTTTTGCGCGAGTCGGACAAGGATCACCCTTTGTCTCAGCAGGACATTCTTCGTCTTATGGAAAGCAAGTATGGGATGGTCGTGAGCCGCAAGTCTATATCCAGAAATCTGCTCCGCCTGAAGGAGGCGGGGCTGCCTGTGATGTGCCGCGAGGTGCCGCGCATGGTGAATGGGAAGGAAGCGCCGCTTTCGCTTGACTGGTACTGGGATCATGTGCTCTCGCCACAGGATCTGAAGACGGTGATCGATCTCCTCTATTTCTCGCATCTTCCGGCGGGACAGATCCGCCAGCTCGCAGAGAAGCTGAAGAGACTGCAGTGCCGTTCTTTTGAGGACGGGAAGGAAGGCATACGGAATCTGCCGCTTCCGCAGAATCTCCCGGACGTGAGGGAGACGCTCGTCCTGCTCTCGCAGGCACTTTGCGAAAAGAGGCAGATCTCCTTTTACTATGACCACTATGAAGTAGACGGCAAACGGCATCACGGTGTGAGCCCGTCAGGAGAGGCGCGCTGCTATATCGTACATCCTTTTCAGGTGATCGCGTCGGATGATCGGTACTGCCTTCTCTGTAATGTGGAAGGACGGGAGGATATTTCCTATTTTTTCGTAGACCGTATGGCGGACATCATGCTCCTTTCTGCGCCGGCGCGGGGACAGAAAAGCCTCGCAGGCGCCGATGCCTCTGCGAAGCTCGATGAGCTTCTGGTGGCAGATCGGGATATTTATACAGGAAATCCCGTAGAGATCACCTTCGAGGCAGATGTGCGCCTTCTGACAGACATTCAGACGGATTTCGGCAAGAGGGCCCGTCTCATTTCTGCGAGCCCGGATAAGGTGACCATGGAAGTGACGCTCCCCCAAGCCGCCATGAAAGCCTGGGCTCTGAAGAAGGCACCGCTCGTCAAGGTGCTCTCTCCGTCGTACCTGGTGCGGGAGGTGAAGGAGGCAGCCCAGAGCCTGGCGCGCCTCTACGGCCTATGATCATAGGCATGCTTGCCTTTTTCCTCGCCGCTGTTCTTATACTTCTCCTGATCCCCATCCGTTATACCGTGACGCTCGTGCGCTGGCGGCTCACCCTGTCGGTCTCCGTGCTTTTTGGCCTTTGGAGGAAGAAGATCGAGCTTCCGCCTGCTAGGGAAGAGCCCTCGCCTCCAGTGGAAATGACAGAAGAGCCTCCAACGGACTGGATGGAAGAAGCGCTCGCACAGGCAGAAGAGAAGGCAGAGGTGCATGAGAGGCTGCCGGATGCTGCCGAGGCGCAAGCGAAGAGAGAGACAGAGGAGAAGAAGGGAGCCTCCCTTTGGCGAGAGATCCGTTTCGCCATGGGAAATGGGCTCGCGGAGCGTGTCCTCCATGCGGCAGGAAAGCTCCTGTCGCACAGCTTTCCACGCAGGTGCCGCATTCGGGGAGACTTTGGGACAGGCGATCCTATGACGACGGGCATTGCCTGCGGTATGGCGATGGCGTTCCTTGCCCAAGAGACAAAAGAGATCCGATGGAATTATCTACAGCCCGTGAATACCCTGTCGGGGGAGGCAAAGGGGTGGATCATTCCTTTGACTATGATCTATATAGCCGGCAGGCTTCTCCTGTCGAGACCCGCCAGAGAGTTCTGGCATTTCAGAAAAGAGGAAAAGAACCATGGATGATGAAGTTAGAAAGCAGATCTTTGAAGATTTCAAGAAAATGATCACCACCGAGTCCGTGGTGGGACAGCCCATCTATCTGGGCGATGCGACCATCGTGCCCTTTGTGGATATTTCCTTCGGCTTCGGCACCGGCAGTCAGGGCACGAATGCCGTAGGGGGCGCCGGCGGCGGCAAGGTGACACCGACCGCCGTCCTCATCATGAAGGGGGAACGCGTCGAGCTTTTCTCTATCAAGAATGCAGGGCCGAACGGTACCATCGATAAGGTGCTGAACATGGTCCCGGAGGTCATCTCCCATTTCACCAAGAAAAAGGAAAAGCAGGAGGCCGTGAGAGAGGCGGCGCTCAAGGAAGCCAAGGAGGCTATGGCAGAAGAAGCAGAGACGGCGGCGATCGAAGCGAAGAGCGAGAAATAGTGACTGGTGACTGGTGACTGGTGACTAGTGACTAGTGGCTAGTGACTGGCATGCCAGTTCATGGGACCACCATTTCTCATTCATGCAAAGCTTTCATTCGCAATCCATGGGCACCCCGCCCACGGGCTGACCCTGAACCCGATAACCTAAAAGCGTGCCTGTCGTTTGTTAGCCAAACGACAGGCACGCTTTTCTTTCAGCTTTTTGCTTTCGATAAAGTCGTATCGATTTTATTTTCCGGCTTTTGAGAGATCTGGACGATCTCGCTTCGTATGGATTCCATCTCCTCATTGTTTTCCGGGGCGAGTGCCTTCAGTGTGACGGTACTCTTGTCCGCATTCGTGAAAGGGGTATCCATGGATCGGGAGACCGCGCTGTAAGAGAGAGCCAGCTCCTTGCCGCCGTTTTTCGGCGTGATGACCAGACGGCCGCCATCGATGCGGCCGGTGCCGGTGAGACTGCCCGGTACTTCACGGCTGCCCTGCTGGACCTTATGGTCTACGGTGATGGTCTTGTCGTCATTCTGGGTGAAGGTGACGGTCTCAAGATTTCGTATGTGATCTCCGGACCAGTTTACGCCGGCGTCCTGCACGCCCCACCATGTCCCCTGCCATGGTCCGCCATTGGCAAAGTGGAAATAGGCAAATGTACCGCCGCCAATGATCAGTACGATCGCAATCAGGATCATGACCACGTATTTCTTCATTCCTGCGCTCCCCCGTTCTCTTACGTCAAAATATTTTCTATTATACTATAGGCGAATAGGAAATAGCTAGAGGGAAAGGAGATGGGGAGCGTATCGGGAAGGCATGGGTAGGCCGGCGGGCAGAAGATACGGACGGGCCTGTCATCTTCCCCGCATCCCTTTCCACACCCCATACACATCTGCGATCGCCCAGCCGATAGGGATGGAGAGCCAGATGCCGGTGACGCCGAAGAAGGGGAGGGAGGAGAGGGCATAGGCAAGAATGACGCGGCTTCCGAGGGAGAGGATGGTCAGGATGACGCTCATACCGGGCTCTTTGATGGCGCGATAGTAGGCATACAGCATGGAGAGGATGCCGATGCCGATGTAGCAGGCCCCTTCGATACGGAGGTAGCCTGCGCCGATCGCGATGGTTTCTGTCGCTGCCCTCGGGACGAAGAAGGCCATCAGCTCAGGGGCGAAGGCATAGATGATGATGCTCGTGAGGAGAGCGAAAGAGACGACCATCTTCGCCGAGGCGATGACGCACTCTTTGATGCGCTTTTGATTTCCGGCGCCATAGTTCTGCGCGATGGCTGTCGAGAAGGCATTCCCGAAGTCCATGAGGGGGGAGTAGGCCAGGGTGTCGATCTTGACGCCGGCAGCGAAGGCGGCCATGACGATGGTGCCGAAGCTGTTCACAAGGCCCTGCACGAGAAGGATGCCGAAATTCATGATGGACTGCTGGAGGCTGGTCAGAAGCGAGAGTCGGGAGATCTCGTGGAAGATGGATGGGTCCCAGCGGCGGTATTTCTTTTCTACCAGAAGATCTTTTCGATAGAAAAGGCAGTAGCAAAGGATACCGAGACCGGAAGCGTACTCAGCGATGACGGTCGCCTTGGCCGTGCCGACGACGCCTTGCTGGAAGACTAGGATGAAGAGAAGGTCGAGCGCGATATTCAGGAGGGCGGAGACGATGAGGAAGACGAGCGGGATGAGTGAGTTTCCCACGGCGCGCAGGAGGGCGGCAAAGTAGTTGTAGAGGAAGACGGCGATGATGCCGGAGAAGATCCATAGGAGATAGTCACGAAAGTAGGAAGCGACGTCTGCGGGGATCTGCATGAAGCGGATGATCTCTTCCAGAAATATATAGGAGATGGCATTCAGGAAGAGCGAGAGCGCGCCGATGGAAAGGAAGGAAATATAAATGGACTGCTTCATACGTGCGGGGTTCTTTTGTCCGTGGCAGATGGAGAAGTAGACGCCGCTCCCCATCGTGAGGCCGATCAGGATGGAGGTGATGAAGATCATGAGCGTGTAGGCGCTCCCGACAGCGGCGAGAGGGGCTTCGCCGAGGAATCGTCCGACGATCAGTGTATCGACGACATTGTAGAGCTGCTGGAAGATATTGCCGGCCATGAGGGGCAGAGAAAAAAGCAGTATCTTTTTTGAGATGCTGCCTTGGGTAAAATCGAGATCTTTTGTCATGAAGGCTCCTTAGGATAGGGTTCAGGGTTAGCCCGGGGCGTGGCGCCCATGGATTGCGGATGAAAGCCTCTCTTGAATGAGAAATTAGAAATGAGAAATGAGAAATGGTGGTGCGGCGCCAAAAAAATCAGAAGCGCCGCGGAGATTTGAAATGAGCGATTTTCTCATATCGTAAACCTAATTCCTAGTCACCAGTCACTAGCCACTAGCCACTCATCCCTGTTTTCAAACTTTTGGAAATAGATGATACATGCATTGCCCCTATTATGGAGCGTGCCGCGATGAAATGCAAGAGGAAGAGGGCAGGATACTGTTGATTGTTATGCGCCGCACCTTCCCCTTTGAACCTATAGAACCCGCTGAACCTTTTCCGGTCGTAATTAAGGGACGGCACGCTCCATGGGCGAACCCCGAACCTTTTCTCTATGTTATAATAAGGACGATATTATGTCATACGGTATTTAGATGTATATACGTCCCCCAATTACATTCTATAGGGGTATCTAGGGTATTTATTACTGATTGTCTTTCATCGTAGTATCCGATAGTAGCATACTACAAATCATTTCACTAGCTTCTTTATCTTGCTGCGGAAGGGCGTGTGTGTACCTGTTTAACGTGATGGATACAGATGCGTGACCTAGGCGAGTAGAGACGGTCTTGATGTTCACACCTGCCATGATAAGAAGTGTGGCATGTGTGTGTCTTAGATCGTGGAAGTGAAGTGGTTTGTCTATGTTACTTACTTTCTTTAGCGCATTAAAGTAGTACTGTATATCACTATTAGCAATTAAAGTCTCATTCTTAGTGTGAAAGACAAAACTGTTTTCATCTTTATGGGGAAGAGCCTGTAGTATCTCAATGAGTGATGTAGACACATGTATTCTTCTTACAGAGGCACGTGTCTTAGGCGTTGTGAGAGTTGCCCCTTTCCCTGAATTGTCTTCTACACTGGCTTTTATATAGATGGTGTCTTTACCCAGTGCTTTGTACTGTAAGGCACGCAGCTCTCCTTTTCTCATCCCTGTCTCTAAGGCAGTACGTATAAGAGGGTAGAACCATATGGGAGCTTTCATCTCCTTAGCTTTTAATAGAACATTTGTACTCTCTTCTTTCGTTAAGACATGCATTTCTGTCACAGTGTGATCTACCTGTGCCTTGATACGCATGCTGTCTTCTACAGGATTCTCTATAATGAGTTTTTCCTTTCTTGCTCCTTCAAAGACACTTTTCAATAGGGCGTGTCTTCCTCGCACAGTGGCAGGGGAGAGTGTCTGTAGCAATGTTAGGAGCAGAGTGTTAACGTCTGAAACTGTTATGTCTTTCATCACTTTGTTGCCAAAATCAAGACACTGCATATTACTCTCATAGTTCCTGTATGTCTGTGGTTTTAGTGTTGTCTTTTTCATCATTAACCATCGTTCACTGTACTGTTTGAATGTAAGGGGAGCTGCTAATGGATTGATCTTCCCTGCATTTACTTTGTACTGATACTCAGTGATCTTTGCTTGGACTTCTTTCCTTGTCTTTCCTGTAAAGGTTTTTGTGAGACGTTTATTCTTCTTCGTCACTGGATCTAGTTTGTATCCAATGGTGATGATACCTTTGAATTTTCCATCTCCGTATGGTGTGATACTTCCTTGCCCTCGTGGTGCCCTTTGTCTTTTCATGATAATGTTCCTCCTTCTTAAAACAAAAAATTGTAAAAATTGTGAAAGGGTATTCATTAAAATTGCCCTGGCTGTTTTCCCCCGTACCCTCCACGCGCTCGCCGTTATCGCCGGGGCAGGGTGGAATGTATTAGTATAATATTATTATACTTAAATGGAACAGGGCGGGCAAGCCGTGTTTGCCTATATATGTACTTGTAAGATTTAATCTCTTACTACTAACGTGCTACCAGCGAGCCATGGTTGACAATCATGATACCCTACGTGGGTATAGTATACCATGCGAACAAAATTCCCCCCCAAAAGAATTTCAAATTTGTGCTTGACTGTGTAGGAACATCGTGATACAATATGGACAGTCAAGGATGACACAGACGGAACGCCACCAGGTGCACCGCCCCAATTCTGAAAATGCTATCTGTAGAACATGTACGGATAGCGTGGTGGAAGAACTCAGAACACCGCACAGTGTGAACGCGATGGGTAACCAATTCACGACAGACTGATAAGACGACAGAGAGAACCAGAAGAAAAACCTCTTGACAATGTAGGAACAACGTGCTACAATGTAGGCACAGTGAACGAACGAAAGGAAGTGATACCACTGAGAATGAAAGATTGATTGACGATGACGCGATGGGATACCACAAAACATCATCGGTGTTCTTTTAAAACTAAATAGCTGAAAAATGCGAATGGTGAACTTACTACATGCGTAGTATCAATTCACACCATACGAAAAAAAGAAAGTCATCGGGAAAAGCGGTGGCAACATGACAGTGAAGATACACACTGAGAAGTCATGAAAGTAGCTTGCGATATACGGCAGGGCTGAGTAGTGGACAGTCTCATAGAGTATGGGCTTGCAACGACTAGCAAGGTATCTTGTGATGACCTGGCAAGCACATATGATGAAATGGGACGGTGTAGGTGAAAGGTAGTGAAATCATGCTGTATCTAGTCTCTAAACCATTGAACTAATCAGTGGTATTCCAACCATCAAGAGATGGTAAATCAAATTTTTTTTGTTAAGCGTGTAGGAACAACGGAACACATTCAGAAAGGAAGAAAAATCATGGAAAGAAAAGAAATCACGGCATGGGGCATGAACACATGGACAAAAAACAATGGGCTTATCATGTTCGATGAATTTGCTATCGGCAAGATTAAATGCAGCATTTCAAATTTCATAGCAATGGAAGAAGGCTATGAAAACGGCAATTGGGAATGTATCGGCATAAAAATTCTTGAAAAATTCAGTAGTTACGATGCACCTGAGATTGCACAAGGTGATGTTTGCTTTTATGCAGGACGTACTCTCAAGGTACGTTGTGACTATGCAGGGCACTTAGTAGCCTACTGTTTTGATGATGTTACCCATATCGACCATTTAGACACGGCATATAAATTGAAAATTGTGCTTGTGAAGAAAAGCAAGTGAGAAGTCGAAACTAGGCACACAAGAGAGGGTGTGTCTAGTCAACGGGGGATAGCCGCCCACGTTCTGATGAGACAGGCTAAAGGATTAAAAAGAAAGGAAGGAAATTATCATGAAGGTATTTGATGAAATGGATTGGTATGACATTTACCGCACGGCGTGGAGTGGAGCAAGAGATACCGTGGAAAGAATTGAAGACGAAGGCAAGGGGGATGAGTTTGTGTCTCTCATTGAAGAACTCTATCCCGATGGAATTGACAGAACTGCACTGAACGATATTATGTGGTTCGATGCAGACTGGATTTTTGATACGTTAGGTATCTCAGAAGAAGAGGAAGAAGAAAGTGGGGATGATGAAAATGCTTAAATGGTTCAACATCGAAAAAGGCAAGAACACAACAAAAAATTACACGGTATTGGTAGACACAAACAAGGACAATGTGTCTACAGAATATGAGATGTACTCTTACAATACCCTTGTAATCAAGGGCACACTGGATAGTCTTGAAATCACGGGGCTATACAGCATGACAACACGGCGACACATTCGATGGTTCATTGATGAACACTGTAGAACAAATGAAATTATTCCATTTACCCTTGTAAAGATGGCGGCAAGCAACAAAAACTACAGACTGGACGTGCTACATGCACAGGTAGTAGATATAACGACAGGTGAACTCATTGCATAAAGTCGAAACTAGACGCACAAGAGAGGGTGCGTCTAGTCAATGTGGGATAGCTGCCCACGTTCTGATGAGACAGGCTACAGGATTAAAAAGAAAAGGTGGAATGGCAATGGCTATGTATAAGTATATTCTCAACAAAATCAACAAGTATCATCAAGAAATCACGGTGGATGATAGGTACTGGACGTATCTCAAATCGGATGAAATACAGGATGAACTGGATGACTTGGAAGAATATGAACAAATCATCGTGGAGCAGTATCTCAAGTACGAACAGGATGACTTGGAAGAAGTACTGGAAAAACTTGCAAATCATTCAATTTGGTTGCGAGAAGAAATGAATTGGGAAGACTTAATCAAAGAGTTAGGGGCAGAAGGCTATTGGGGAGATAGCTTTGATAAATTAGAAGATTATCTGGACTATGACAAGTTAGCAGATGCCCTTATGGATGATGGGTTCATCGAATGTGACTTTGGTTTCTTGGAAATTGCACAGTAAGTGGGATAAGTTTTGAAAGGAAGGAATAATCATGAGAGAAGTAGTACAGAAAGTTTACAAGTTCAATGAACTGGAAAAGAAAGTACAGGAAGAAGTACTGGAAAGATACAGATATACGTGGGTAGATTCCCTTGATTGGGAAGAGTACACAAGTGAAGATTTCACGGACATCATGTTTTCTGACCATGGGTTCAATGTAGATAAAGACAGTGTGTCTTTTTCCATGTATGATGCGGAAGCAGGGGCAGGGTTCACTGGAGAATTTGAAACGGCACAGATGGCAATCAACGTAGCTAAAAACTTTGATACAAAAGGATGCATTAAAGCATCCGTACTTGCTGAAATCAGAAAGTATGGGGAAGTTCGTGTAGCGAAGTATTCATGGGTTAGCTCTAATCCACGTTCTTGGAATACATACATTGAGTTACTGATTGACGGCATCCCGATGGAAGAAGATGAGAAGTACACCTATTTCATTGATGCCCTTGAAGAATGGCGAAAAGAAGAATGTGAACGGCTTTATGAAAATGCACAAGATGATTATGAATACTATACGTGTGATAACTATATTCGCACGGAATTAGCAGAAGGAAACTATGAGTTCCTGGCAGATGGAACGGATTTTTAGACAAGAAAGGAAGGATCATCATGAAAGAACTCAGCTGCAGATTAGTTAATGATGTAAGAGTAGAAACAGAAGAAATAGAAGGTGCAAACTATCTGAACGTCTACATTCCCCATGAAACAGATACAGACAAGGAAACGCTGTATTCTGTATCTATTGATGATTGGAGCGATAGCAAACTTAATAAGTTTGTGCATGTGATAGCATGCCTTACAGCAGAAGAAGTAGAAGCTTCCTTTGTATACGATGATATTACAGAATGTGGGATTGAAGATGCCCTATATATGGCTAAACGGCATAAAATTGGGTGGATAAAGAAAGAGGATGGGGACTATATTCAGTCAACACAAGAACTTGCACAATGGATATTGGCAAGTCCTTATTTTGCAGAAACACCTGCTACGCTTCTTGCACACGTTGATACAGCACAATTAGGTAAAGACTTAGTAGATGTGGAAAACGTCTTTGTATATGTATATGAAGAAAATAAGATACAGAGGCATATTGGTGAATACTATAAATGTCATAATCGTATCCTCTTTCATATAGTAGGTTAATTGTGGCACGTAGAGAAGAAGAGAGAACATTTTCGTTCTCTCTTTTTTCTTATGTTTTTTTTTCAGAGAAAGGAAAAATATCATGGACTATGAAAACATCACTCTCAAGGATGAACTTGAACTTGAACGGCGTGCAAAGACACGTGCAGAAGAAGCAGCACAACGTGTCTTACAGAACAGTTGTAGCAATGGAAGGGCTACAGAGACACAAGTCGGAAAAGGCATGATGGACTATGCATATGATAAGTTTATTAAAAGCATTCGTGAATTTGTAACATATGAATTGCAGCCAAAATGTGGCGTACAAGCAGCTTATCATAACATGTTGGAACAGTTAGCACAGATCTATGATGATAAGACACACCTTTATGCCGTCCTAGCTCTGAGTACAATGGCATGCACAATGGACTATGTTTTCATCCGAAAGAATGAACTTAGCACCATTGCTAAACGTATTGGAGAAAGTATTGAAGATGATGCTAATCTTGTAGCCTTTGAAAATTCTAATCCTGAAAATCTGAAAGAATTAAATACTGGCTTAAAGAAGCGCGTAGGTGAACATTTCAAGAAGTATTATATTCAGCATAAAGCAATGACAGAAGCAGGATTTAACTGGATTGAATGGAATACCGCCGCCAAAATAAAATTAGGGGGCAAGCTGATTGAATGCCTTGTGTCTTCCACCAACTTATTTGAAATTGTGCATATCAATCATGGCACTGGAAGAACAAGCATGGATAAACTTAACCCTAGTCAGCTTTTTATTGATTTATGGAATATCAATGAAGTAGCATTATTGCAGAATACTTGTAGGGCAATTCCTACGATTATTCCACCTAAAGAATGGACAAGCTACACGGATGGTGGTTACTATGGAGAATTAAGGACAGCATATCCTTTGATGCGACTGCATAAGAATAAAACTATCTTCTTTACGCAGTATTTGGAAAAGCTGAAACAGACAGATTTAACTAGTGTCTTACGTGCAGTAAATGCCGTGCAGTCTACACCATGGAAAATCAATACTAAAGTGCTGAAAGTAGTAGAAGAAATCGTCAAGAATGGTGGGGATCTTGCAGGTATTCCCAAATTTCAACCTTATGATAAGCTTCCTAGATTAGAAGGAGATTATACAGAAGAAGAATTGAAAGAACATAAGAAGCTCGCAGTTGACCTGATTCATCGTGAAAATGCACGAAAGGGAAGGGCACTTAGATGTTTGTCTATGCTTGCAATCGCTAAAGAATACGCTCCCTACAAGAGAATATACTTCCCATGCAACATGGACTTTAGAGGGCGTGTCTATCCCATTCCTGCATTCTCTTTTCAGGGGGATGATTTGACAAAGGGACTGATTTTGCTAGCAGACACCCCTGCCGCTACTGATGAAAAAGCTGAATACTGGATGCGTGTAGCAGGTTGTGAGTTTTACGGCAATGACAAGGTGTCTTTTGACGATCAGATTCAGTGGACGAAAGACAATGAAGCAGCTATCTTGTCAGTAGCAGATGACCCGTTGGGGAAAGACAAGGGATTTTGGGCTAATTCAGATTGCCCGATAGAGTTCTTAGGATGGTGCTTTGAGTTCAGAGACATGCTTGATTACAAAGACAAGCACAACGGTTCTGTAATCGGGTGGGCATGCGGCATCCCTGTAGCATTTGATGGGACTTGCTCTGGATTACAACATTTTTCAGCAGCTCTTAGGGATGAAATTGGTGGACGATCCGTAAATCTGATTCCTGGTGATAAACCTAGGGATATATACGGCGAAGTAGCAGAAAAAGTGAACGTCATGTTGCGAGAAAACGCTAAAAATGGTACTTCTGATGCATTGATGACCAACAAATTTGGTGAGAAAACGATGAAATGGGGGACAAGAACTCTTGCACAGCAGTGGCTTGCCTATGGCGTAAATCGAAAAGTCACGAAAAGATGCGTGATGACCCTTGCATATGGTGCCAAACAGTTTGGATTCAAAGAGCAGATTTTAGAAGATACTCTAAACGATGTGTACGGAACTGACAAGGGAATCATGTTTACGGCAGGGAAGAACTCTTTAGCACTTTACATGGCTAAACTAATTTGGCAAGCAGCTTCTCAGACTGTTGTCAAGGCATTCATTGGTATGAAGTGGTTACAAGACATTTCCGCTATTGTATGCAAGACAGGGGATGTTGTTACATGGAATACACCAATGGGACTTCCTATTCAGCAGAACTATATGGAGACACACGTCAAGAAGGTGAAAATGAGATTCTTAAATCTCACTAAAAACTTCTATGTGCCAGAAGAAACAGGGAATGTTGCAAAAAAGAAACAGACACAAGGGATTGCGCCAAACTTTATTCACTCCATGGATGCAGCACACTTGCAGTTGTCTATCAACATGTGTATTGACAAGGGGATTCATCATTTCAGCATGATCCATGATTCCTATGCTACGTCCCCTGCACAGGCAGACACCCTCTTTCACACTGTCAGAGAAGCATTCGTGAAGATGTATGAAGAGAATGATGTACTTCAAAATTTCTATGAAGACATGAAAACAGCAGTAGGAACACAGGATAAACCACTGCCATGCCCACCATCCGAAGGAAAACTAGACATTAGACAGGTACTTGATAGTCTTTATGTATTTCACTAATGTAGGAACATATTGACACGACAACACGCCTATGCTACAATATAGGCGTGTTCATGTTGTCAAAGGAGGAAAATATGCAGAAAATTGAAGACAAAGATATTAAAGAGTGTTCAGTACGTGTGAGGATAAATAATAAAGACAAGCAAGAATTTTATCAGATTTGCCAAAACATGGGAATGACACCATCAAAAGTAATCAGAAAGTTGATTGAAGAATTTTGTGAGGGCAATGAAGGGAAAAGAAATTTATTATGAAAGGAGAACATGATGGAAGATGATTCATATAAAAATGCGGAAATAAAAATTCGCATTACAGAAAGAGAGAAAGATAGATTGTATGGAACGTGTATGCGATGTGGTGTCAAACCTTCACAAGTATTAAGAGATCTGATTCATGCTTTTTGTATTAAGAACAAAGACAAATTGAACAAAATGTAATTGTGGTATGCTATGGAGAATAGGAGAAATACTTTAAGTATTCTCTTAGATTCCTAGTGATGAAACTTAAATTGATAATTGTTAATAGTTCCCATATAAATAATACCTATAGAATATTCTATAGATATTACTTATATGGGATTTTTTTTTTTTATTGTTTTTAATGATTATTATTAAAAATCATCCTTATAGGGTTCCTGATTTTAATTGTGACATGCTATGGAGAAGACACCATTTCTGTTTGTCTTCCCAAATCAAGGTTGTGTCTATCAACAAAAGGATGGGGGTGTCTATTGAGAGTTGTAATTTCAAATGAACTTGAGTGGAAGAAATACACGAATCAAGTCAGAAACAAAACATGCTTATGGAAGTGTTGGGAATGTGGGAAGTTGTTTCATCCGTACAAAGGATTTGAATCAACTTCTCATTTTTGTTGTGTTGATTGTTCAAACAAATACTGGGAAAAAGAACAGAAGCATGGGATACGACATTGCAGGTATTGCAGTAAGACATATAAACCGAGTGTGTCTACATACGGAAATGTACATCAGCTCTGTTGCTCTGACTGTACTGCTATTGTGACGAAGATCAATTACAAATTAGTGGATTGGCAAAAGGAGAAATTCAAAAATTGAAGATTTTACAAAAAGAAGGTAAGAGAAAGCAAGATATGACAGACAGACGTATTATTTTGGACTTGTGCGGAGGAACTGGATCATGGTCTAAACCGTATCAAGAAGCAGGGTATGATGTGCGTATTATCACTTTGCCAGACTACGATGTAAGAACCTATATACCACCTGACAATGTTTACGGGATCCTTGCAGCACCACCATGTACAGAATTTTCACTTCTAAATTGTAAAGCTGAACCACGAAAACGCAATGAAGCAGCAGGGATGGAAATTGTAAACGCTTGTTTGCAAATCATCAATCAGTGCAATCCGCATTTTTGGGCGTTGGAAAATCCACGAGGGCATTTGAGGAAGTATCTTGGTATGCCAAAGTTGAATTTTCAACCGTGGTTTTATGGTGATCCGTGGACGAAAGCAACGGATATTTGGGGGAATTTCAATATTCCTAAAAGGAAATTTGAAAACTGGGATGATGTTCCAAAGATTGACTTATACACTAGACGGAACAGGAGTAAGCCTAATTTTGCATATTTACACAAAAGTGCATGGAACAAGATTCCGCAACTACAATTCCATAAGCCAAAAACAGATGCAGAATTTAGGGCAATGACACCACCTGGATTTGCAAAAGCATTCTTTGAAGCAAATAGATGAAAGGAGTTAATAGAAGATGACTGTATCTAAATTCGAAGTAGGTGATAAGGTATATGCACCGTATCGTGGTTATGGCATTGTGACAAAAATCCATGATGATAATTGCGTATATCCTATCGAAGTAACATGGAATAACAGGTGGGATGAGAATATTGGAAATGTTAGCACATTTACTGAAAATGGGGGGCTTTTTAAAGGCAGTAACAGCCCTATCTATACAATTACTGTAGTTGGACACACTCTGCCAGAAGAAGAGACAGAAGAAGCAGCTGATAGCAAATTCAAGGTAGGTGATCGTGTCTGGCTTAATGCTAATGAAAGAGGTACTATTGTACGTTTCTGTACTAACGAGGAGACTTGTATTGTCAATTCAGATATTGAAGGTGAAGTTGAAATGCGGACAGATGCACTTGAGAAGATCGAAGATTCTGCTATTAACCCAGCTCATTATCAGGTAGAGGGTATTCCAGAAGCGATTGATATTATGACACATCTTATGACCAAAGAGCAGTTTGAAGGATTCTTATGGGGCAACATTATCAAATACAGCTACAGATATGGGCGTAAAGGAGACAAGGCAGAAACCGCCGGAAAGATCGCATGGTATGCTAATCAGATGAAAGCATTAGAAGAAAGAGGTGACGGTGAATGAAGCTCAAAGACTTCTTAAAGTACATTCCAGACAACTGTGAAGTTGGTCTTCTCTCATTGTCTAGGACTATTTATATATCTTACGGTCTTATGGATGAAGCTATTGATAGGATGGCATACAAATACAAACTTGTTAGAGATCAGATTCTGAACATGGATGTAGCACATGTATATGCTGGTGTCTGTGTTGAATCTTACAATACAGAGTATCTGTCACATTCTGCCTATCCGATTGACCTGTTTCCTAAACTCATCATTGAACTTGAATAAAGGAGGAAGAACTATGAGAATTACAAATCTTCAGGTTTACGATATGAACAATGCCATTCGTGCTTCTGGCTATCCGATGAAAGCATACCTTGACTTTGATGCTCAGCACCGTTACATTGACGATCTTGATTGGAAGCGAGCTGTTTCATTAGCATGCAGAGAAAGCAGTGAAGGACACGATAATTTTCTTAGTGGAATTATCGTGTCTTTTGATTTGACTTGCACGATTAAGATGTGGACAGAGTTTGAACGCTATCACTTTGCCCAGATTGTGTCTAGTCAGTCCACTATGCACAGGTTGTCTAAGATGCAGCTTGATACGGCGTTCACCCCTTACACTGATCCGCAGATTATCAAGAGACTGGAAGAATTGCAGAAGCAGTTTAGCGAGGAACAGAGTGAATCTTCATTTTTGCAGTTGGTTTATTCCTGCCCTGTAGGGCTTGAATTGACTGCACGGGTTACTACTAACTATAGACAGCTTAAAACGATCCTTAAACAGAGACACAATCACAAGTTACCAGAGTGGAGAGCATTTTGTAAAGAAATCTTGTCACAGTGCCCTAATGCAAAGTCATTTTTAATTGGGGCAAGCTATGGAGAAAGGAGCGTCTGATTATCAAAGGCAATGCTCCTTACTAAAGCTAACTCTACATGACACACGGGGATTAGAATCATCAGCCAACACATTACAGGCAGTTTCTGCGATTGCAGAGTGCCTGCTAGCCTTACTCGAATTCATACCATCATAACGTGTAGCAAGCGTTTGATGAAGCAGGAAAGGGATGCATACCTCTTCTGTTTTAGGGCTTCTAATCCCCGTGTGTCATGTAGAGTGAAGCATCATTTTTTTTTTATGACATGATGAAGAGAAAGGAGCTGTTGATTATGACAGAGACAAAAGAAAAGAAAGTCGTAACAAAGAAACCTAGAGTACCACGTATTCCGCACCTTGAAGTGGGGAAAGAAGTCGTTGTAGAACTTGTGAATGGTGCATTCATCTTCAAAGCAACACAGACAATGACGATTGATGCAAATGCTTACGTTCATTTTGGCAGAGTGAGAGTTCCTGCTGGGTACGCTCTTATGCTGAATGGGGCAAGACTGATGGAGAAGAAGTTGCTGATTGTCTCTACTACATCCGTGGTAGGGGCAGCACAGCTGGGTGTCTTCTGTACAAATACTTCCCCAGAGCTTCGTAGAATTTATGCAGGTGAAGCAGTCGCTATGGGAGTACTCATTAAAATTTCTGATAATGCTGTTGTAAATAAATTTGATTAAGGAGAAAATTATGGCTAACGTAAAAAGACAGTTTGTGAATGGTGTTACACCGAAAGGCGAAGCACGTTATGCTTTTCTGCGTAAAGTAGAAACCTATGAAGGACAGGAGCTTGGTTATTCTATCCAGATTACATTTGATGCAAAGACAACGAAAGAGTTCAAAGCATATTTGGAACAGGAATTTGAAAAAGCTAAAGAATCTTATGAACTGAAGCCAGGAAAGAAATGGAGTTCTGAACCGTCTCTTGGTATCCATGAACTGACTGATGGGACTATCACGTTTAAGTTCAAGGCGAAGAAGACTTACAAGACAAAAGCAGGGGAAGAAATGACTAGAACCATTCCAGTTGTCGATGCAAAGGGGCATCCTATCAAAGCATCCAATCTGGGAAATGGCTCTATCATCCGTGTTGCCTTTTCGTTATCTCCGTATTGGATGAGTAACAATAATAATGGACTTGCATGCTATCTTCGTGGAGTACAGGTTCTTAAATATATTCCGTATGGTGGAACGGATGCAGCGTCTTTGGGCTTTAATACGAATGAAGAAGGATATGATTCTACAGTTGATGGTGAATATGACAAAGACACTACTACGTCTAATTCTAAAGCAGTAGAAGAGGATGATGTTCCATTTGATGAAGAGGGAGATTTCTAATTGCCCTATTTCAGCAGACATGGAGGGTGGAGCAGAAAAGTTAATGAATCCTACAGATCTGGACTGGAAGAGCGAGTGATTGATGAGTTGAACAATGCAGGAGCTGAGTATTCTTATGAAAAGCATAGGATTGACTACACTTCTGCACCTGTTCAGCATCATTACACCCCTGATTTTGTCTTAGGGAATGGAATTATTGTAGAGACAAAGGGGCTGTTTTCTGTAGCAGATAGACAGAAGCATCTACTGATTCAGAAACAGCATCCAGATCTTGATATTAGGTTTGTTTTTTCCAATTCACGGACAAAGATTCGTAAAGGGAGCAATACCTCTTATGGAGACTGGTGTGAGAAACACGGCTTTGTCTATGCAGATAAGTACATACCTTTAGACTGGTTGTATGAGCCGAAGAAAGGGATGAGTGAAAAAGATATTTATGTAAGAGGTGAAAAAACGTGAAAAAGATTAAATTTAGAAATAGGAGCATGACGGATCTAATCATTGTCGCTGATATTGATCTTCAAAACAAATGGGGAGACGAATTATACAGTGATGCACGCCGTAGAGGTGATTTTGATGTAGACTACCACTACGTGATTCATCGTGATGGGAATATTGAACAGGGCAGAGAACAGATGGCAGTTGGTGGTCTGTATGTGGATCCTCAAGAAACGTCTATCATTGTGTTTGTGGATGTTCCTACTGGTGGAGAAGAAACGGATGTACAGAAAAAAGCCGTGAATGATTTGCTTGGATGCTTCAAAACTGATTTCTGTGATGCTGATGTTGCAAGGGTTAAAGGAGAATATATTCCAGTGAATTATGCAGAGTACGCTAGTACAAGCGCATTTACCCTGCGCTGATTGTGGTTCGCATGATGCATTGTGTCTTTATTCCGATGGGCACACTTACTGCTTTTCCTGCGATACATATCACTATGAAGGAGATGCAGAAGAAATGAAAGACAAGGCAGAAAGTAGACACAGATGCAAAGGCTGTATTCCTTTGACTGATATGGTGGTAGACACTCTTAGAGCCAGAGGGATCAGAAAAGACACATGTGAAAAATATGGGTATTTCAAAACAACTATTCATGATGAGCCAGCACAAGTTGCATGTTACTATGATGACCATGGTGAACTGATCGGACAGAAGATTCGATACAAAGACAAAAGGTTTGAGACAAAAGGTTCAAAGTTCTCTAATCGTTTCTTTGGACAGAACCTCTGGGCGAATGGACACAGGAAGATGCTGGTTGTGACAGAGGGTGAAATTGATTGTTTGACTGTTTCACAGATCAATGATAACAAATACCCTTGTGTCTCCATACCTGCTGGTGCGGGCAGTGCAAAGAAAGTATTCAAGGCGCAGTCTGAATGGCTTAATTCCTTTGATAAAGTGATTGTCTTTTTCGACATGGATGAAGCAGGACGAAAAGGGATCAAAGACATTGAGGGACTGCTAAAACCGGGAAAGCTGTATATTGGCACCCTTCCCTACAAAGACCCGAATGAATGTTTGCAAAATGGTCATCCCGAAGTTGTCATTGATGCAATCTGGAACGCAAAAGAATATACCCCAGATGGCATTGTGAATGGCAAAGATCTATGGGATGCTGTTTCAGAAGATGTAAAGAATGATGGATACAATCTGCCTTGGGAGAACCTGGCATTGAATAAGATGATTATGGGGCTTCGCAAGGGAGAGCTTTGTGTCTTGACCGCTGGTACAGGGGTAGGTAAGACAACTTTCGTAAGACAGATTGCCTATGACTTTGGTGTAGTAAAGAAGCTGAAGATTGGCATGCTGATGTTGGAAGAAAACCCGAAACGCACTGCTACAGGGTTAATGTCTCTTCATGTAGGGAAACGCCTGTATCTTAATAGGCACGCTGTTTCTGAGGAAGAGTATAGAAAAGCATTTGACGAAACTTTAGGTACTGGACGTTATGTATTGTATGAGCATTTTGGTTCATTGGATGGAGACAATCTGATGGATAAGATCAGATATATGGCAGTGAGTGAAGAGTGTGATTTCATTATTCTTGACCATATTTCTATCGCTATTTCTGGGCTTGAAGGGGACAACGAACGTAAGATGATTGACATACTTATGACGCAGCTTCGTTCTTTAGCTGAAGAGACAGGCGTTGGTCTTATTATCATATCCCATCTCAGACGTAACAATGCAGTAGGCAGTATCGCATTTGAAGAAGGTGGGTGTGTCTCTCTTTCCCAGCTTCGTGGCTCAGGTGCTATCGGGCAGTTAGCAGACACAGTGCTTGGTCTTGAAAGAAATCAGCAGGCAGAAGGAAAGAAAAAGAACTTAGTAAGAGTGCGTGTCTTGAAATGCCGATGGACAGGAGAGACAGGCATTGGTGGTTATTTGTTCTATGACAAAGAGCATGATACTTTGCAGGCAGTAGAAAAGCTCAGTGACTATATTGATGAGGAAGGAGAAGAAGAAAATGTTGACTTTTGATATTGAAAGTAACAGCTTGCTTGAAGAATCTACAAAGGTTCATTGCATGGCGATCTTTGATGGAGAAACAATGCATAGCTTCTCTCCTTCTAACATTGAAGTAGGTGTTCGTATGTTGCAGGATGCTCTTGATAAGGGTGAGACAATCTGCGGACATAACATCATTGATTTTGATATTCCTTGTCTTGAAAAGCTCTACCCAGCAATCTTTCATGTGTCTAGGGAGCAGAGACAATATGTGAGAGACACCCTTGTTATGGCACGTCTGATCTATGGAAACATTAAAGACTATGATTATGATTTGTTCAAAAAAGGGAGATTGCCAGGTAAACTTATTGGCGCACAGTCCCTTAAAGCATGGGGGTATCGTCTGGGAGAACTGAAAGGAAAGTATGCGGAAGAGACAGAAGATGCATGGGCTACTTACAGCGAAGACATGCTTATGTATAACAGACAGGACGTAGTTGTAACCCAGAAGCTCTATGGTTTCTTGACAAGACATCCCTATTCTGAAAAGGCTATTCAGCTTGAACATGCAGCACAATGGCTAATGTTTAAGCAGGAACAGAATGGTTTTCCGTTTAATACCGAAGCAGCAGAAGAGCTAGAAAAGGTATTACGGAAAAGGCAATGTGTCTTAGCAACAGAGTTGATGAAACTGGCACCTCGTATTCCAGACAAAGTTTTCATTCCTAAGAGGGACAACAAAAGATTAGGATATAAGGCTGGCGTTCCAATACAACGCTATAAAGATTTTAATCCTAAGAGCAGACAGCAGATTGAATGGTTAGTGACTGAACACTATCATTATTCTCCAGACAATCCAGACCTGTATGAGGAAGACAGATTGAAGGTGGATGAAGACACATTCCATTTTATGTCTACGGATCCAGATGCTCCAGAGGAAGTAAGAATCTTGTCTCCGATTATTGAAGAATACTTGATGATTGTGAAGAGACTTGGACAGCTTTCAGATGGGGCACAGGCATGGCTTAAACTGGTGAAGAAGGATGGCTGTATGCATGGTAGAGTGAACCCTTGTGGTGCAGTTAGTGGAAGAGCGACACACGCAAATCCTAATGTCACACAAGTTCCTCACAATGCTAGTCCTTATGGGAAAGAATGTAGAAGTTTGTTTGGCGTTCCAGAAGGGTGGTATCAGGCAGGGATAGATGCTTGTGGTCTTGAACTTCGTTGTCTTGCACATTTTCTTGCACCTTATGATGGGGGAGAATATGCAGATATTGTTGTAAATGGTGATATTCATACACTGAATCAGAAAGCAGCAGGTCTTGCTACTCGCGATGAAGCGAAACGGTTTATCTACGCATTTCTATATGGCGCAGGTGACAAAAAGATGGGTGGTCTCATTGGTGGAGATGAAAAAGCAGGGAAAGCAGTTAAGGCTAGATTCTTGAAAAAAGTACCTGCTATTCGTTCTTTACGTAAGGCTGTAAAAGATGCCCTTGTGGAAACAGATTTCCGTGGGGGCATTTTGAAGTGGAAAAGACACTGGCTCAAAGGTTTGGATGGAAGAAAGTTGCATGTACGTTCTATTCATTCTGCTTTGAATCTTTTGTTACAGAGTGCAGGTGCCCTTGTCTGTAAGTATTGGATTGTGCGGACAGAAGAGAGACTGCTTGCTAGAGGATTGAAGCATGGCTGGGACGGGGACTTTGCCTTAATGGCATGGGTTCATGATGAACAGCAGATAGCATGTAGAGATTTTGATGTTGCAAAGATTGTTGTTGAAGAAGCACAGGCAGCAATGAGAGACACACAGGCACACTACCACTTTAGAGTTCAGTTAGATACAGAAGGTATTATTGGCAAAAATTGGTACGATTGCCACTGATTTTTTAATTGCGGTACGCTATGGAGAAGAGAACACTTTTATTTCTCTTTGTTTATAAGAAAGGAAGTACAAATTATGTCTAAAGAATGTGTATGTCACATGATGGAAGATGGAGTTCTGTTTTGTCTGGATCAGGCAGTCAGTGTCAGAAAAGAAGATGGCACTCTGGATTTTGCACGGATTGCAGCTATTGATCCATTTCTTGAAAGAGCAAGAGTTGTGTCTTCAGATATGGATGAGGAAGTAGATATGGGCACATTGTCTCCTCTGGAAATGGCTAGAGACACTCTTACTTGGTATGCAAGACACCCAGCTTCTAAACTGAATATTGATAAAACGTACAATATTCCTGTTGACTATGATGAATTTCATAAAGCAGGGGAAGCAGCTATTAAGGGAGAGAAGGAGCTTGTCACATATATGGATAAGCGTCAGAAAGACATTATTGCTTTCTATAATGACAAGTTGGATGAAGAAGATGAATCGCATCGTAAAGCAGAAGACATGAGTGTTCGCCTTCTGAAATATACTGCGTTAGTGAAAGATCTCGCAAGACAGTGTGACACGACAGATGAAAATAACTTTATTGTTGCTAGACTTCGTACAATTCTGAATGAAGTGTTTAACGCTAATGCTTCTATTATTCATGCAGCAAAAGCCAATATTGAAGTAGTGGAGCGTTACCTTCCAAAAGAGGAGAAGAAATAAATGGAACAGGAAAAGACATCTCTGACATCTCTTTCAAAAGAAGCACTTGATTCTATTGAATTTTATGTTTCTGACTGCTATGGACAGCTTACAACTATGCAGGAAGTAAAGGACTTTAATGACGCTGTATGTGCGCTTGTATTTGCCTATAGACACGTTAGAGAAGCGGAACTGGAAGTAGATGAAGTGAAAAAGCAGTATGGAATTTCTGAAAGTTTGGAGGACAAAGATGCAAAAGCAGTGTCTTGTGAAATCCCCACTGATGCTCGTGTTTGATGGAGACATGATTTGCTTTCAGGCGTGTACCGTAGTAGAGCATGAAGTCAACTGGTATGGGGATGTCTGGACATTATGGGCGGATGCTGCTGATGCTAAAGGGGAAGTGGATGCTCGTATTGCAGAAATTACGGCTGCTGTATTAGACAAACTCAATTATGAAGGTGAATACAAAATCGTTCTCTGTTTCAGTGGCGAGGATAATTTCAGAAAGAAGATCTACCCTCTCTACAAACAGAATAGAGTAGGGAAGAGAAAGCCTGTTTGTTATCATGCCATTGTGAATTGGTGCAAAAGAAATTATGAAAGTATCACAAGACCAAAGCTAGAAGCCGATGATCTTTGTGGTATCTTAGCGACAAGACATAAGGGACACACTGTAATCATATCTGCGGATAAAGATTTCAAGTGTATCCCGAGTGTCTTTTATAATTTCATGAAACGTGAGTTGTATGTCATATCAGAAGGAGAAGCTGATTACTTTCATCTGATGCAGACACTCATGGGAGACACTGCTGACAATTACACTGGATGCCCTGGCATTGGTGCAAAGACTGCCCAGAAACTCTTTGCAGATAAGGGTGTGTCTTGGGAAACGGTAGTTGAAGCATTTAAGAAAAAGGGGCTGTCTGAATCCTATGCATTGACACAGGCACAGGTAGCACGGATTCTTAGAGATGAAAACTACGATAGTAAGACAGGAGAGATTATCCCATGGTTTCCTAATCTTATTCAAATACCATGCAAGAAAGAGAGGTGTAGTCCTTGATTAAAGTACAGGATGATTCTGATTCTTTACGTGCAGAGATGAAACGTCCATATATTTCAGCAGAAGTTATGGAGTATCTTCGTAAGAATTTTGATATTTCCTATTTACTGGCTAAAGATGTTGGAAGTGAATCAATGCGTCTTGGGTACATCAAGGGTGTACAGGATGTGATTGATTCTCTTTTAGCATGCCAGAGAATGAATGCAGGTAAATGATATGTGTTTATGGAATAAGATGCCTAAGATTACTATTCCTAGCATGACACCAGCACAGCTACAGCAGACAAACAACACGGCACAGAATCCAGAAAATGCTGTCTATGGTGGAACAAAGAATTGGGAAGTAGCAAGCAAAAAGAAAGGTGTGGCAGCTCTTACGGTTAAGAAAGACACACTGAATAAGGCAACTAATGATACAGGTGTAAATTACAATTTGTAAATTAAAGGAGAATGAGAAATATGGGATGGTGGCATAAAGTTACACACGCAATTACAAAACCATTTAAGGCAGTAGGGCATGCAGTAAGTAAATTAGTAGGGGAAGTAGCAAAGCCTGCTATTAAGCTCGTAGGTGGGCTTCTTGGCGGTAGCTCCTCTACTACGCAGGAAGTTGCTGCTCCGCAGATTGCTGCCCCTGCTGTAGCTGCACCAGAACCTACACAGGTGCAGTCAGAAGCTGATCTGGTGTCTAAGAAGCGAAAGCGAACAAATAAAGGCAAGCGAGCGTTAATGATTGATAGTGGTGGTTCAGCTGGTTCTGGTGGTACGACAGGTACTGGTCTTAATCTCTAATGATAGGAGACAAACATGGCACAGCAGAACAGCATGAATGATATTATCAAGAACCGTGAAGAAACAGCGAAGAGTGCATATGAACGGCTGTCTAATGATAGAAACATGTATATCACTCGTGCGGAAGATTGCGCTAAATACACAATTCCTTCTCTGTTTCCTCAGAATGGTTCTAATGCTTCTACTACTTTCAGTACCCCATATCAGAGCTTTGGTGCTAGAGCAGTCAATAATCTGACATCTAAACTTGCCTTAGCTCTTATGCCCCCGAATAGTCCTTTCTTTACTTTGAATCCTTCACAGGACACGAAGCAGGAACTGGAACAGTCTGGGGATAATATGGTGACGGAAGTTCAGCAGCAGCTCATGCGAATTGAAAATATTTGCATGAAATATGTAGAGACACACCAGATCAGAGTGACCATTACAGAAGCTCTGAAAATGCTGATTGTCGCAGGGAATGCATGTCTTTATTTACCACCTCAGGAAGGCGGTATCAAAATGTATCGTCTCAATGATTATGTCGTTGTACGTGATGCACTGGGGACATGGTACAGATTGATTACCTTAGACAAAGTAGCATGGGCGTCTCTTCCAGAAGATGTACAGAACATGATTTCTAAGACAGGAGACAACACGGAAGAGCATAAGCCGTCTGATGAGGTAGAGATTTATACAGATATTCAGTTACAGAATGGACAGTATATCTCTTATCAGGAAGTCAATGGTGAAGTGATTGATGGGACAGCACAGGCATTTCCTGCTGATAGTGCGCCATGGATTCCGCTTCGCATGGTAAAGATGGATGGTGAATCTTACGGACGTTCTTTTGTAGAGGAATATCTGGGTGATATTCGTTCTCTTGAAAATCTCAGTAAAGCTATTGTAGAACTTAGTTCTATTTGTGCGTCTGTTTATTTCCTTGTGAATCCGAATGGTATTACAAGAGTGAATAGATTGTCTAAAGCAGAAACAGGAGCTTTTATTCCTGGCAGATCTGAAGACATTACGGTGTTACAGTTGAATAAATATCATGATCTGAATGTAGCACAGCAGACCGCAGCGAATATTGAATCTAGGTTGTCTTTTGCATTTTTGCTGAATAGTGCAGTACAGAGAAACGGAGAACGTGTAACCGCAGAAGAGATTAGATATGTAGCTGGGGAACTGGAAGGCACACTGGGTGGAATTTACTCTTTGCTGTCTCAGGAACTTCAGTTACCATTAGCACGCCGACTGGTAGCACAGCTCTCTTCAGGTGGGCAGATTCCAGACCTTCCACCAGACTTAGTGGACATGGAAGTCATCACAGGTGTAGAAGCTATTGGTCGTGGTCATGATCTTAATAAACTGTCTCAGTTCTTGGAATTACAGCAGATGAATCCTGCTGCACAGACATATCTGAATTGGCAGAAAATTATGATTATGGAAGCAACAGCATTAGGTGTTGATACAGAAGAACTTATAAAGACTGATGAACAGCTACAGCAAGAACAGCAGCAGTCTATGATGTCTAATATGGCAGAGAAAGCAGCTCCTCAATTAGCAAAAGGAGCAATGGATGGCATGAATAACCAGATGGGTGGTATGTAGTAAATTGGAAGAAAATACTGAATCTTTATATCCAGAAGGGGCAGTGACAGGTGGTGCAGAAGATGCTTTACAGGGAAGAGACGTTGAAATTAGATCGACAAACACAGAAAAGATTGAGACGAAAAACCCTACAGAAGAAGCACAGGAAACTGCAAAGACGAAAGAAGCTGTACCGAAAACAGAAGACCAGACAGAAACCAAAGACAATGAAGAAAAGTCTGAGGGTGAAGAAGAGCCTATTGAAACTCGTGTGTCTAAAGCGGTTGAAGCAGACCAGACACTTCAGGCAGAGTTAGACAAAAAGGGAATTGACTTTGACGCTCTGGCTGATGAGTACTATGCAGATGGTGGATTGTCTGAAAAGTCTTATGACCAGCTTGAAAAGGCAGGTTATCCGAAGTCTGTTATTGATGCATACATTACTGGTCTTGAAGCAACAGCGAAGCAGTTTGTAGCGGATGTCTATCAGCATGCAGGGGGACAGGAAGAGTATGAAAAGATTGCTGGCTTCATTAGCAAGCAGAATGACGGAAGTGCAGAACGCTTTAATTCTCTTATTGAAAAAGGGGATATGGCTGGTATTAGACTGGCTCTTGATGGCTTTAAGGCTCGTATGCACGATGCTAACGGCTACACTGGTCGTTCTATTCTTGGTCGGTCTAGTAACACTGGCAACAATGCTGGCAACATGGGGTTTGCTAACAGAGGAGAAATGGTGAAGGCGATGTCTGATCCACGGTATCTTCGTGACCCTTCGTACACTAAAGAAGTACAGGACAAAACCATGAACAGCTCTTTTATTGGTTAATTTTGTTATGACAACAATGAAAAGACACACTAGCTTATTATTTTTATAGAAACGCTGGTAAAAAATACAAAATGTAAATCGCAAAAATATATTCAAACACACATCTAAGCAGGTGTGTGTCTTTTTGTTGTTTCATATATTCATTCATTTCTATTTTTCAATGTAAAGGAGAGTTTATTTTGGCAAATGTAACAATCGCACAGCCAGGGCTTAATCAGAGTGGTTCTGATGCTCTTGCCCGCTATCTGAAAGTATTTGCAGGAGAAACCATCACGGCATTTGAGCGTGCTTCTGTAACTAATGGACGACATATTGTTCGATCTATTGCGAGTGGCAAATCTGCGCAGTTCCCAGTGTTTGGTCGTGCTACTGCGGCTTATCTGAAATCTGGTAAGTCTCTGGATGACCTGCGTGAAAACATTCCGGGTGAAGAGAAAATCATTCAGATTGATGGTCTTCTGACTACTTCTCAGCTTATCTCTGATCTGGATGAAGCACTGTCTCACTTTGATGTTCGTGGTGAATATTCCCGCCAGATGGGTGAAGCTCTTGCATACGCAGCAGACGGTGCCGTACTTGCAGAAATTGCAAAGATGGTTGTTGCGAACAAAGAGAACATTACTGGTCTTGGTAAAGGTGAAATCCTCAAAGGCACTCTTGCAGGAGAAGACATTGGTGTTACTCAGAAAATGGGGCTTAAACTTGTGGAAATGCTTCTCAATGTTAAGACCAAAATGTCTGAAAACTATGTTCCTGCGAATGACCGTTATGTATTCATGACACCGACTGGCGTGAACGCTCTTGTAGCTTCTCTGGTTGCAATCAATCATGACTATGGCGCAGTAGCTACCATCACAGAAGGCAATGTTCTTCGTGTAGCAGGTTTTGACATCATTGAAACACCGCACCTTACTCGTGGTGGTGCAGCAGTCAATGATGGTGTAATTCAGGGTGCTGGTCATGTGTTCCCTACTGAGTATGTAGACAACACTGTCTTTATTGCAGCACATCGTACCGCAGTAGGCACTGTCAAACTGAAAGACCTTGCTATCGAACGTGCGCGTCGTGCTGAATATCAGGCAGACATGCTTGTAGCGTCTTATGCTATGGGACATGGTGGTCTTCGTCCAGAAGCAGCTTACATGGGTGTTATCTCTAATACTTAAGAAGCGAACAGCCGATGTCTGAGGACTAGGCTATTTAGTGCTTGCTACGGCAGGCACTTTATGAGAGGGCTAGGCACATATGGAAGGAAACTTGGTATAGGTCTTACCATGGGGCAGGACTGATCTACGGGTTTCCTATTGTTGTGAGTGCAATTCTCACACCTCTCGATTCCTCCTTTCTTATAGGGAAGATATGCATATAAAATCATGAACGCCATGATACCCTCCTCTCAACGCAACTGCATATCTTCCCACCATGTCTCTTTAGCTCAATGGTTAGAGCATCTGGTTCATGCCCAGAAGGTTTAAGGTTCAAGTCCTTAAAGAGACACCATACCTTATTTTGATTTGTTTAGAAAGGATAAATAGCAATGACTTTAACTCCGTTGACAGAACTTGAAGCAGTCAATGAAATTCTTGCAAGTATTGGTGAATCTCCTGTAAACACGATTGAGAATCCGACGAATGTAGATGTCATTAACTGCTTGCGTATCCTTAGGAACGTAAATAGACGTGTGCAGAGTAAAGGATGGACGTTCAATAAGATTGAGTATTATACACTGAACCCAGACGCTACAACGCATAAAATTAGATGGTTGTCTAATCTCCTGTACGTTGTTGGCACAGACAATAAGAAGTACACGAAAAAAGGGGATTATCTTTTTGATTGGGAAGAACAGACAGATATTTTTAACAATAGTATTGATTGCACAATTATTTTCCTTGTGGATTTTGAAGACATGCCAGATCCAATGAGAAGCTATATCACAGCGAAGGCAGCTACAACTTTTCAGACACGCTACTTAGGGGACAGCTCCCTTGGTGAAGAGCTTCTCAGGGATGAGCAGGAAGCATGGGCAGCTTTGATGGAATATGAACTTGATTCTAATAACTTCAATATGCTGAATGTAACTGGTGTGCAGACAATTCTTGAAAGAGGTACCTAATGGCTACAAACTTATACAGTCAGACAATCAAAAACATTGTGTCTGGTATCAGTCAGCAGCCTGCTATTCTTCGTTTACCAGAACAGCTTGAAGAACAGATCAATGGATATAGCACAGAAGTAGGTGGTCTGCAAAAAAGGGCACCGACTGTGCATATCAAGAATTTGTTTGTTTCTCCCTCTTCTACTTATCGTCCTCTTGTACATGTAGTAAAGAGAGATGAAGAAGAAAAGTACATCATGATTTTTGATGGAAATGGTAGTTGTAAGATTTATGATGAAGACGGCAAAGAATACAAAGTAACCATTGATGCTAAATCTGCATCATACCTTAGTGGTGTAGACCCCAGAAAGTATCTTAAATGCATTACCATTGCAGACTATACCTTTATTGTGAATACGAAAAAGAGAGTAGCAATGACAGGGAAGGTCTGGGATTCTGGCAGATGGAAAGCTACACAGGGGGCACTCTTTAATGTTAAGAGTGGGCAATATGGCAGAACATATGCTTGCATTATCAATGATGTGACAATCGCTTCGTATACGACACCAGATGGATCTAATGCTTCTGATAGTACGAAGGTAGACGTAAACTGGATTGCTGAACAGCTTGCTACTTCTGCTAGAAGCAATGGGTGGACAGTAGAAACTGGTGACAGCTGGCTATATGTAAAGAAAGCAGGGACTACCATTAAGACCGTTAAGATTAAAGATGGGTACAATGGTATGTCTATGTTTGGTATTTATCATGCTGTACAGAACTTTAACAATCTGCCACGTTCTGCTCCTAATGGATTTACAGTACAGGTAAAAGGGGCAACGAATGTAGCTGATGATTATTATGTCAGATATGACGGAGACACACAGCTCTGGACAGAATGTGCAAGACCAGAAACACCTACTACGCTTGATTCTTCTACCATGCCTCAGGGACTGGTAAGAAATGCAGACATGTCTTTCACCCTTAAACCTTTGGAGTGGGATGATAGAGATGTAGGTGATGAGGATTCTAACCCAGAACCTTCTTTCGTTGGGGCAACTATCAATGATATTTTCTTTTACAGAAACAGGCTTGGCTTTATTTCAGGAGAGAATGTCATCCTGTCTAGGTCTGCGTCTTTCTTTAATTTCTGGTTTGCTTCTGTAGTAGACATGCAGGACACTGATCCTATTGATTTAGCAGTATCCCATAACAGTGTGTCTATCCTCTATCATGCTGTTCCATTTGATGAAGAGTTGCTTCTCTTCTCGAATGATACACAGTTTTTACTTAGAGCCGATGGCGTATTGTCTCCTAAGAATTGCTCTATCACAGAAGTCACAGAGTTTACTTGCAATCCATATGTGCGTCCAGTAGGTGCAGGAAGACGTGTCTATTTCCCTACAGAACGTGCTGAGTTTACTACGATCAAAGAATATTTCACGATTGAAGACACCACTAATTTGAAAGATGCACAGGATGTAACGTCCCATGTGCCTTCTTTTATTCCGAATGGTGTGTATAAAATTGTGTCTTCCAATACAGAGAATGTTTTAGGGTTCTTTACTCTTGGGGCTGAATCAAAAGTGTACATTTACAAATATTTGTTTGTAGATAACAGCAGATTACAGTCCTCTTGGTCTTACTGGGAGTTCAATGGTGCCCGCATTCTTGGTGGTGGATTTATCAATTCTACATTGTACCTTGTGTTTGATAGACAAGGGATGATTACTCTTGAAAGTGTCTCCTTTACTTATAACACGAAGGACTATGAAGAGTATGAACCATATCGTGTCTTTATGGATAGAAAGGTTGTTTTACCTGCCATTACTTCAGATGCTTATGATGATATTGAAGGACGGACTAAGGTAGATATGAAAACCATGTATGGAGACACTCTGAAAACAGGTGTGTCTTACGGACTGGTAGACAGCAAAGGCTTTTTCCGAAAATGGACACCAGAAGAAATGGTAGATGGCAGATACGTCTGGTTGCAAGGAAACTGGGTAGGCAGGCGTCTCATTGAAGGAGAATTGTATAAATTCAAGGCAAAGTTCTCTGAGGTTATGATTCGTAAACAGGATGACAATGGTGTTACTGCATACACAGAAGGAAGATTGCAGCTTAGGAATTTCTGGGTGAACTATGAGAATTGCGGATATATCAAAGCCATTGTTGAATGTTTTGACAAAGAAACGTATGAATATGTAATGACTGCACGGCTTTTAGGTTCTGGTAGAAACAAAATTGGACTTACAGCATTAGAGACAGGACAGTTTAAGTTCCCTGTACAGTCTTTGAGTTCTAATTGCTCTATCAGTATAGAGACAGAACTTCCTATGCCTGTAGCATTGATTGGTGCAGGGTGGGAAGGTGTTTACTATAAGAGAGCTACTAGAGTGTAATTCTGACTGGAAAATCAAAGCAATCGGAACAAAAGAAATCTGGGATATTTGTAAGGAACTACGAAGAGAAGACAAGAAAGAAATCATGATGAGTAGTAACCGTACTTCTTATGATATGTGCATTGTTGATCTCGTAGTGCATTATGAACATCCAGTTTACAAGATTACATATAAAGACAAGGCAGTTGGGATTGGCGGTCTGTACAAATATAGAGGAAAAGGCGTGATTTGGCTCTGTTTTACCCAAGAGTATGCTAGACACAAACTCAGCTTCTTACGATTCTCAAAGCAATTACTGCCTAGACTTCTGAAAGCCTATGGTGTCTTAACAAATGTAGTTTGGATGAAGAACACAACGCATGTAGAATATCTGGATTGGCTTGGAGCTACATGGAAAAAGATAGACGATGATTTTTCTGTTTTTGAGTTAAAAGGAGATGAAAGTAAGTAATGTGTGGATTTGCAGGAATGGCTGCTGCAATGGTGGGTTTGAAAGGCTTGCAGATTAGGCAACAGAATAAAGCTAATGCACTGGCATATCAGGCGCAAGCAAATGATGCTATTTATCAGATGAATGGCAGTCTGGTGAACTATGAGCAGGAAAGACAGGATGCATATGATGAAGCTGTTACTTCTATCATGAAAACTCAGCAGAATGCATTACAGCTTAATTCACAGGTACAGGCAGCAGTAAATGAAGACATGGCTGGCGGTGGTAGAACAGCTGACCAGATCATGCGGAGTACAGTTGGAGATACTGCTAGAAATGTAGCTTCTATTCAGGATAACTATTTACGAAAGAGCAATGAGATTGATTTGAACAAACTGACTACATTAAAGTCTACACAGCGTACAGTGGCGTCTTATAAGGAAGCTGCTAAACCGAATAAGAAGGCAGACATTCTGTCTTTGATGGGAGCAGGATTACAGGCATATGATGCTTATCAGAATGTAAAAATAAATCGTAAGACAGGGGGACAGAAGTAATGGCAACAAATGTAGCGAATGCCGTAGGTACACAGAGACAGTTTGCACCTCAGGTACGAGATACATACCAGAAGCAGCTTATTGTTCCTTCTGGGAGTACGACAGCAGGAGCAGGATCTAAAGCAGCAAGTCTTGCAAAAGCACTTGGAGTGCTTGGAGACACTATCCTTAGTCACATGTCACAACAGGATGCTAGAGATGAAAAGTATGGCAAATTCATGGCAGAAGTGATTAAGAATGATCCGAACAATGCAGGAAAGATTCTGACTTCTTCTCAGCAGATGCTTGCTAACTCTAATCACAAAGAGTTGTTAGACAATCCATATACTATGGCTGCCCTAGATAAGTATCGTGGCGAAAATGCAATTCGTGATATTCGTAACAGATACGATCAGGACGTTGTAGCCAAAGAGGGTGAATGTCAGACAGCAGGGGAAGAAAACGCACGATGGATGAACTTTGTAGAAGCACATAGACGTGAATATAACATTGGGGAAGACTGGGAAAAAGCAAACGAAGACGCACAGGTCACAGGGGATTCTGCTCCTAACAGTGCATCTGCTCTGGGAAGTATCAAACCTATTTCCAGTTTTCAGCATAATGGAGATTCTAAGTTCTTTGCTCTTGGGTTCTATGAAAATATGGACACCTACACCCAGAACAATATCAATAGACAGATGGCAGAAGCAGGGAAGAATAGAGAAGCTATTCGCTCTGCTTCTTTTACTGCCAAACTGTCAGACATAGGAAGTGCAGAACATGTGTCTCAGACCCCTATTGAGACACAGGTAGAAGAACTCAAACAGGCATGTACTGATTATGAAAATGCAGGTGGTTCATTCTATGCTATGCTTCCCATGTTGTCTAAGGCGATTGATGAACGTATTGCGAACAATGGTGGTAAGGATTTAGACAAAATCTTTGAAGCGAGTGTCTATACAGACGTGAACGGAAAAGAGTGGAAGCTGAAAGAACTTCTGCCTTATGAAGATTTCCATGGTTCTGGAATTGCTATGGACGGTGCCCTTAGAGAAAAGTACATGGCAGATATTGTTGATGGTCTACAGAAATGTGCATCTCTGGATGAGTTTGACAAAAAGGTAGAGCAGATTAAGAAAGACAATCCTCATATTGCTGCTGTCATGGCACAGAAGGGAATGTTCACCTCTATGCGTGAAGATAAGCGGAGAGAGATTGAATACCAGAGCAGAGTAAGATCTTCTGGGCGTTCTGGAGCAGTAGGGAAAGCAGCTGCCGTGGTATTGGATAGTGCAACACAGCAGAACATTTCTCAATGGTTTAGTGCTTTATGCAAAGGCAATTCTTATGGCGGTGGTTCTCCTATCACTGCACCCTTGATGAAGAGTGTGCAGAATGCAGATGGAAGTGTGTCTAAGAAAGCACTGACAGAGCAGGAAGTCATTGGGGCAGGGCAGACACTCTTGAAAGGGATTCTTTCTTCATTTTCTAAGGGAGAAATTGATCTGAATGAATGTGTTAGACAGGAAGGAAAACTGCTTACTGCTCCTCAGATGAAAGCATTTAAGAATAGTTTGAATTTTGCTGTCAACTCTTCTCTTATGGATGCTATGAATATTGATTGGGATAAGGCAACATATAATACCCCAGCATTGCAGAACATTCAGACGGCTCTTGATATGTATCACACAAACCCTGCATTGGCTAGTTCTATATTCAGTGGTAGCACGTTGAAAGATATTTCAGCATTGTCTTCTTTGTCGCAGGTAGAAGATGGGATTTCCTATCATTCCGAGGAAGGATTTGATGGGCTGAAAAAGGCAATGCAGCTCTATGGAAATGTGTATCAGCAGGAGCATAACGAAGACACAAAAGACATTATGGAGACACGCCTTAATGATGCCATGGCTAATGCAGACAACACAGCAATGCAGATAGAGACTATGGGAACAAATGCAGATGGTTCCCCTATCTTAAATGGTGTATATGGTGCCAATGATCCCAGCCTTCGTGGAAAGATCAGAAATCTGGCAAAAGTCTATATCTACAATGGGATGGACGGAGATGCAGCAGTAAAACAGGCAGCTGACCAGATTAGAGGACAGTACTTTGATTATCATGAAAGAGGAATAGATTGTATCGTTCCTAAAGATTTCTTTACAGGGGTAGATCAGGAAGACTATGTAAATAAGGGAAGATCTGCACGTCAGGCAATCACGCACCTAATTGATACTTTTGGGGGCACAGAAAGTGTGAATGTTGTCTATGATCCATCTACTAATGTTCTTGGATTCATGAACAGCAGCACTCAGGAACAGAAGTATTTCTCTCCAGATGAATTTTCTGCATATGTGAATGAACTTCTTACCCCAGACCCAGATACAGGTGTGTCTGAAATGGATAACCTTGTAGCAGAAGAGCAGGGACAGTATGAAGAAAGACACCACTGGATTACTGATGATGAAGTGGAAGATAACCCAACAGAAGTTTATAGTGTAGTGAATTACAGATAATTTAAGTGCAGAAAGAGAAATGACATCTGAGTATAATTCAACGGCTATGCCAGAGGATTAAAAGAAAGGAGTAATGATGGATAATTTACATGCGTTCCTTGAAGGGATTGCACGTGTTGAATCTGGGGCGTACAGCAGAGAAGATTCCTATTATGCTGAGGGCGTTGTAAATAAAGATGGTCAGAGAGCGTATGGACGATACCAGTTTCTTCCATCTACTTATCGGGAACTTTCTGAAAAAGCAGGACTGCTCAATGAGGATGGCTCATTAGATTGGAGCCCAGAAACACAGGATGCCGTGGCTGCATATTGGGCTGAGGATTTACTGTCTAGGTATGATATGGAGCATGCAGCTAGAGCATGGCTTGGTGGCGAAGGCAATATAGATAATGAAGGGTTAGCAGATGCTAATGGCAAGACAATAGGAGATTATGGGCGTGAAGTAGCATCATATGCAGCATCCCTGCTTGGTGAAGAATATTCTCCTATCACTGCTGTTGGCTCTATTCCTGTAGACCGACAGGGGCATTCTAGGTATGGGCATGAATATATTCCAGATGCTCCTGCTCCTGTTGAAGAACGTGACCCCATTTCCAGATTTGTGGATGCTGCTGATGATGCAATTCTTGATAGTGGTGTCACATCTTCTCTTCGTTACCTTTGGTCATGGATTAACCCATCTGTCAGAGGAAGTGTGTCTATACCGGGGTTTAGTACCCCTTATACGCCCAGTGATGAGGAAATTGACTATGTAAAGAAGCTGATGCCTAATGATCCTACTGCACAGAACTTTGTACTGACTAATTCATATTCGCAAGACCACCTGTTTATGTTGGCTGCAATGAAGAAACAGGATTATGATCGGGCAGTTCGTCTTGCACAGGATGAACATATGCAGGGGTATAACATTGCTGGCATTGCAGGATCTTTAGCTGGAGGTATGCTTGAACCAGTGAACCTTGCTCTCATGGCTACAGGACTTAGCGAGGGGGCGCTCATTGCAAAAGGTATCAAATCCGTGGCAGGCGGTATCGGTGCTAAGTATCTTGGCGGCGTCACTGCTGATACTATGGTAGGACAGCTTGCAAGAATGTTTGGTACTAATGCAGACAAACTCTCTATGTTTGCTAAATCTAAAGTAGCACGAATGGCAGCTAATGCAGCTACAGGGGCGTCTATGATGGGGTTAGACAGAGCGTTGTCTAACAAGTATGGGGGATTTGAAGCAAACTATGCACAGTACATGGTACAGGCAGCAATCCTTGGCAATGCGTTTGATGCGATGCGTACTGTTAAGGGAGTATTACCTAAATCTAAAACTCTTCAAAAAGTATATGGGCACTTGAACCGTAGTGAAGACAACATGCTTACTGGGGCTTTTGGCATGAAACCAACAGACACCCTAAAGAAGCGTGTCAATACTGAACTGAAACAGATCAGTGAATCTACGGAACTGGAAGATGTGAAGCTGTCTGGTAAAGAAGCAAAAGATAACAAGGCAAAGAAAGATAATCTGAAATTGACTGGTAAGGTGACGGAAGAGACAGTGCCTTCTTCGGGTATCAAAGCCAAAGCAGCAAAACCTATTGACACCATGAGACGGAGACTGAAACTAAAAGTCAAGGAAATGAAAGAGATGGGGTTGAATGATGTAGGGAAAAATTGCTTTGTTCTGTCTAGTAATCAGGCAACTGCTTTTGCAACAAAACACGGTATCAAGATTACTAATAGACAAACAGCTTTCACAGTGCCAGGTACAGGACAGTATGTCATCATCGGGGATAGAGTAGCGTCTAAACGTGCCCTTGCAGATGTAGTTAGAGATATGCACACTATGACAACAGGGTTAAGAGATGTTATTGGTTCTGCTTACAAGGAGATTCTTAGAGATAAGAAAGTAAATGTAAACAGCCGTACCAGCATCTATGACCTTTTGGAAGATAAGAATTGGGATTTACACAACTATACAGTACGCAAAGTTTTAAGTCTCGCTAGAGCAAATATCTATGCGTTACGTGGTATTAAGACGAAAAAGCCCAAAGATGCGACACTCTTGAAGTGGGTAAAGGCTTCTGCATATGAACAGAAGTATAGAGACACTCCTATCAAGGTATCTCCCGATGGGACAGCATACATCTATGATACTGCTTTTGATAAGGACAGTCCTGTCAATTTCCATGCTGAGATGGTTTGGGATGCTGAGCAGAAAGAAGTGGATGACTGGATGCATCGTTCCTTGCCTCACTGGTTCCCTACACGGCTTGGGAAACATCTGGAAGCAGGGGGGCTGTTTAAGACAATATATGGGGTACTTGGGCACTCAAGACTTCTTGCAGTTCGTAGCTTGAATGATTTTCTCTTTGAACCAACACGAGGAAGAATTGCAGCACGAGCTAATCCTGTTGTAGGGGAACGTATCAAACAATATTTACAGCAACGGGTAAAACCAATGCTCAATGATTATTATGATGCTAGAAATGCTTGGTTGCAGAAAAATAAATTCTATAAATTTCAGGGGCAGTATAGACTGGAATTTGATAGACAGGTACAGCAGTGTTTCAATGCACAGTATGCAGGAAACAAAGCTGGGTTGTCTCCGAATGAAATGGTTTGGGAGCCAGAGGTCATCAAAGCAGCAGAAACAATCAAGAAGATCAGAGAAGGGTGTCTCACCATGATGCAGGAAGATTCGCAGTTTCATGGTGGTGGTGGTTACGGTAGTTATATTGATAAAGACTGGAAGCCACTTGATCTTGAATTTACTCGTAAAGTAGACAATGAGATGCTGACACGCCTTGTGGACTTTATGGATGGTGACACTGAGACATGCATGAAAAAGATGTACGAATATGCTCAAATGGCATGTAAGAGAGATGTTGTCAGAAAGCAGATGGAAGCAGATGCAAAAAGACGATACCTCAAAGCTCACAAAGAATGGGAAGACAAAATGTTTAGTGGGCGTGTTCCTAAACCAGAATTTAATGAGACAAATAAACGGTCTAAACAGGGTAAAGCTCTTAAAGATGCTGGCTATCAAAAGACAGTAGGGAAGCAACTGGAACTAGACACTTCTACTATTCCAGAAGAACCTCAGCTTGAAAAGGTTACGAAGGCTATGGTTGAGGAAGAGATTGATAAGAGGTGTAAGGCTTGGGCTAGAGGTGTTATTGACCAGAACGCCAGTGAGACATGCTTCTCTGGTGGTAAGTATGGTGTCGGGATCCCTCAGTTTTTGAAATACAGACTTCCTATGGATACGACAGTACGCATGCCTATCTCGAACAAAGGAGGGACAACACTTGATTTCTCATTTGATTCTCATCTTCGCGATGTGAATACAGACAGAATTATCAATTCCTACATTGATCGTGTTTGTGGTGAAGTGGCAGTCTTTGATTCCATCGGGAATTGGAGACAAACTGGTGTGCTTGATGATGTGGCAAAACAGCTTGAATTAGGCATTAAAGCAGGTAAGATTACTAAGTCAGCAGCAAAGGAACAGAAAGAAGCCTTGACAGAAGGGATGTCTCGCTTGCTCTCTACCCATGTAGACACAAAGCCTAAAACTCTCTGGGATGCTTTCTCTGAATTGTTCAGAACTAAATCCTATGCAGACGTTGGTGGACAGATGTTCATGGCACAGCTTGGTGAATTTGGTTCTGCAATGGCATACGCAGGAACTCGTGTTTTGTATAAGTCCATTCCAATCCTTAGACAGATGAGACGTGCTATGCTCTCTGCATCGGATAAAGAACTGGAAGATTTTGCAAAAGAAGCACAGGTAAGATTGTATGGAAGAGAACTGAATACTAGATTCTGGGATAGGAACTCTGATTATGAAGCACGGTCTTTTAGAGACGCCCTTGGTTATTCTAGTGTCTGGGGAAAGAGACTTGATAAGGCACAGGAGACAATGAAGATATTCTCCAATGTTACATCTACTCTAAATCAGCTTCCTAAACTTACCGACTGGATGATTAGACAGACTAGGGAAAGTGGCTTCATTGATGCTATCAAATGGGCTAGAGGAGAAAAGATTTCCAGTACTCGTGATCCATTCAGCAAATATTTATTGGATGCAGCACATGTACAGGATGTAGACAAACTGAAAGCACACATCAAAAAATATCTTGATAGTGGCAAATTTGATCCAGATGTCTTTGACAAATGGAGAAAAGAAGACCATCAGACTTTCTTTGAATTTAGGAATCTGCTTGAAAACTACAGCAGACGTGGTATTCAGCAGATGTCTATCGGGAATACTCCTCTCTTGAAGGAAAAGAACTGGTTTACTAAGCTGTTGTTTCAGTTCAAAGATTATTCTCTTCGTGCTGTTAATGACCAGACACTCAGAGCTTTGTCTTCTCGTCAGATGGATGATGCACTGGCTGCACTGGCTTCAATGGGAACGAACTGCATGTCTTATATGGGCTTGGTGTATCTTAGAGCATTGGTGAAATACCCTAATGATCCAGAAGGAAGAAAAGAGTACATTGCTAAACAGCTTACCCCAGGTAGACTTGCATGGGCTGCTTTCTCTCGTGGGGCTATCACTGGCTCTATCCCTTCCTTTGGTTCAGACATCTATGAGATTCTGACTGGTACGCCTATGATGCGTACTACAGTAGATAACTCTTCTAAGACCTCAGGGACAGGGAAAGATATGAAAGCAGGTTCTATTGCAGGGCGTGCAGTAGACCAGATGCCAGCTGTATCTTCTACTATCAATCCAATCATTGGGTTTGGAGATAGTATCTACAATTCTACAGTTGGTGATGGGATGTCGCAGGAAGACATGTCAAATATTATGAAGACTATCCCATTCAATGGATTCTGGGGCATGACACTTCTTGCATCTGAAATTAGAGATGCCAGCGGTGTAAAGAAACGAAAAGAGATGAATAAGGAGAAGAAGCAGCGTGAACGCAAGAACCGCTATAAGATTGGTGTTGCTTCTGGGAACAATCGCAATGCAAATTCTGATATTTCTTCAATCATGAATGTTAAATAGTAAAGGAGCTTAACTTTGGCTAAAGAAAGAAAGGCTTCTGTAATTTATGAAGGGAATGCTAGTCAGCTTGTCTATGCATTCCCTTTTGATTATTTACGGAAGAAGTTTGTAAAGGTAGAAGATATTTATACCAATATTACAGAACTTACTATGGGTGTGGATTATACGGTAGAAGACAAACAGGTACGACTTGTAAAAGGGATTCCACTTGGGCATTCTGTTAAGATTTATCGTGAGACAACTACTGCTCCTCTGGTAGAATGGCAGGATGCTTCTGTACTTAGAAGTGCAGACTTGTCTTTACAGGAAGTGCAACTCTTGCATCTTGCTGAAGAAACAGCGGATAAGGTCTTTGATTCTGGTATGTCTACTGCGTATGATAACCCTAATTGCTGGGATGGACAGTATAAAAGAATTATCAATGCTCTTGATCCTATTGAGGATGGGGATGTTGTAACTCTTAGATACATTAAAGCTAATCAGGACAGTCTCTTAAATCAGCTTAAAAACACAGGGGCAACACAGAATAGCTCTATTGTAGCTACTGGGGATTCTCAGAATAAGCGTTTGACAGACACTGGCAATTCTTATGTGAGTACAATGACTACTCTTAAAGACACTGCGACTACTAAAGCTACAGAAGCAGGGAATAGTGCAGAACTCTCTAAGAAATGGGCAATGTCTAGTACGTCTCCAGATGGTGTCTCTGGCAATAAGTCATCTAAGACGTGGGCAGAAGAAGCAAAGACCTCTGCAAGTAACTCTGCTGCTTCTGCTAGTGCTTCTCAGATCAGTGCGAATGCAAGTGCATCCTCTGCCACTAATTCAGCGAACAGTGCAAATGCTTCTAAACAGAGTGCGAGTGCAAGTGCTAATAGTGCTTCTGCAGCTGCTTCTTCTGCGTCTGATGCATCCACCAGTGCAGCTAATGCAAAAATTAGTGAAACAAATGCATCTAACAGTGCAAAGGCAGCTAAGCAAAGTGAAGAAAATGCAAAGACATGGGATCCTACGCAGTACGTAACTAAAGCAGCAGCTAATCAGCTTTTACGAAACAAAGCATATGCCGTTGGTGATATTGCATACTCACCTAACCTTCCCTCTTACTTGTATCTTGAATGTACGACCGCAGGAACTACAGGTGCAACTGAACCAGATATGTCAACCTTATCGGGGGGGGTAATAGTTAATGATGGTACGGCACAGTTTAGCGTGAAAACGGTATGTGCGAAGGAGTATGTGGAGTTTAAAAACGAAGATTTATTATCAAAAATAGCATACAGAGCAGGAGACACATATAGCTTAAATTCTTGGTATACAATACCCGGAAATGTTACAAACGGTGGCAGGGATATTATCTTCGTTATTCCAACAAGTAAAATTATACTAGCAAACAAGATGCGTATTGACAAATTAGAGATTACCGTTAGGCAAAATGGTAAATATCTTATTGGAACCGCGGGCACCCATGTTGAAATGAAGAAATACTTTTCGAAAAGCGAATATAATGAATCTAATAATTCTATGTTTAATTGCGGAATTTATATTTGTTTAAAATTAAATTCAGCACCTAGTGGAATTATAAATAATAGTCCATTGTCTGTTTTGCTTGGTAACGTGAGCATATATTTTTATAATTAAAGGAGAATTTCATGAAGATGCAAGATGGTTCAGCAGTCTTTATGGTCAGGGATAAACGCATGAAGTCAATGATTGATTTCTTATACCCCATTGGTTCTGTATATATTTCTGCTGATAATAGCAAAACTAAAGCAGATTTTCCTTTTATGCAGTATGGTACATGGGAAGAATTACCTGCTAACCTCTGCTTACAGACAGGTAATGCAAGTGAAGCAGGTACGCAAAGAAGTGCAGGATTGCCGAACATTACAGGTAAAATTGTGTTCTCTCGTGTACGAAATAATGACTCATATGCTGAGGGAGCTCTTGTGAAGTTATTCAAAGCACATGCAGATAATATTGCATATCCTTATGACTGGAAAGAACAACCTGGTGATGAGGGGGATACTATTTTCTCTATTAAGGCCTCCAATTCTAGTTCAATTTATGGAAAATCTACAACCGTTCAGCCACCTGCATACATGGTAAGAGCGTGGATAAGGACTGCTTAATTTGAAAGGAATCGGTGATTATCATGAAAACTTAGTCGGTAAGTTAAATATGGTGGGGAGTGTCTTTTGGCACTCCCTATTATATTTATATTAAACATGCTATACTATAGGCAGAAAGAAGGGATAAATATGATCGCAACATTAGCTGTTATTGCATTCTTCATTGCAGCTGCTATTGTAGAAGAAAAAGGAGACGTATCATATGCAGGAGCATGTATGATTGTTTTTGTATTTCTCTCTTTCGTTGTTTCTCCTATAGTAGGTATATTTCTTTTATTATTCAACTTATTATGATTTTGCACAGCACTAGATCAGTGCTGTTTTTTTTTTTTATGTGAGGGAAGCATGGACTTCTTAGACAGTATCGTTTCTGTTCTGACCATCGCAACACTGGTGAGTAGTGGATTCAATTATCTTGTAATTCGCCCTATTCAGAAGACGATTGACATGAACACTAAGGTTTTATCTGAACTGAAAAGAGAAGTAGAAATGAGTGCAGCAGACAGGCGTGCATTAGATGCTAGGATGACAGCTATGGAAATGGCACATCGTATTAACAATGATCGTATTGCACGTATGGAGGATATGTGGGACAACTTAAATCAAAACTAATTAAAGTGTTGTCTACATTCAAACCAAAGAGACGAGACAAAGAATCAATGACATTGATTAAGTTCAATGTCAATTTTTTAATTCTTTGTCTTTTTATTTATTTGACAATGACAGCATATGAATGGATTATGACAGGACACCCTAATATCCCAGAATTTAGACAGTTCATTATTGTCGTGATTGGGATGACAGCCACTGTAACTTTGCTTAGCAGGTGGCTTTATGATGCAGATAAGGATGGAGTGCCTGATGAAGTAAAGAAAGAAAATGAAAGGAGATTCCCATATGACCCCAGATGAATTTATTGAAATTATTGGAAACACTGCTGGTAAGGTATGTGCAGAATACAATCTTCCAGCATCCGTATGTATCGCACAGGCTATTCTTGAAAGTGGTTGGGGCAGGTACTGCATTGGACAGTATAACTACTTTGGACGTAAATGGAATGGATGGGGAAATTATGTACGGCAGCAGACTACTGAATATGAAAATGGGCACTATGTAACTATCTATGACAAATTCCAGTCTTATGAAACACTGGAAGAAGCCATTAGAGACTGGTGTATCCTTATTACTGAAGACTACAAATATGCTGAAGTTATAGAAGCATGGGAAAGTACTTGGTCTGTAGAAGACTTTGTACGCACTCTTGCACCGATTTATGCCACTGACCCTGATTATGCAGACAAGGTGCTGTCTACGATTAGAGCAAATGATCTTGATAGATATGATGGATGGGGTGATGAAGATGTTTGAAATTGATCCTGCACTTTTGGATGAAATTGCACAGGGTGAAGTACAAGCGATTCGTGAAGGACTTGCTGACCCAGAAATGCGGAAAGACCCACGTTTCCTTGACCGTGTAAGAAAATTCTTGAAAGATAATGATTTGATTGTCTCCCCTCGCACTAAGGGTGTTGCAGACATACAGAAGCAGATTGAGCGTCAGCACATCCCAATTTTTGATGATGTGAAAGACGGTGTAGATATTGATCGACTTAACTGATTTTACAGGAGCATGTTGGACAAACACCCAGATTCAAAAAGCCAAAACTGATTTTAGGGTGTTTGTCTATATGCTTTGGCATGATTTGGGCTTACCAGAACCAACACCAATTCAGTATGATATTGCTAAACACCTTATGACATATCCCAGTAAACGATTCATCATAGAAGGATTCCGTGGTGTAGCTAAATCCTATCTGACATGTGCATACGCCGTATGGAAACTTTGGAATGAACCGCAGATTAAAGTACTGATTGTGTCTGCGTCTAAAGATAGAGCAGATGCGAACGCTGTATTTGTACGTCGTATCATTATGCTGCTCCCTTTCCTTGCGGAATTAAAAACAAAAGAAGGACAGAGAAACACCCAGAATCTCTTTGACGTAGGCTTAGCTATCCCAGATATTTCTCCGTCTGTAAAGTCTGTAGGTATCACTGGACAGATTACTGGCTCTCGTGCAGACCTTCTGATTGCAGATGACGTAGAAGTTCCAGGTAACTCTGGCACCCAGACACAACGTGATAAGCTAGGAGAAGCAGTAAAAGAATTTGATTCTGTTATTAAACCGGGGGGACAAATCATCTATCTGGGTACACCTCAGAATGAAATGTCTCTCTATACTGAACTTCAGAAACGTGGGTATCACTGTCGTATCTGGACAGTACGTTATCCAGAGGACAAGAAACAGCTCGAAGATTACGGAGATACCCTTGCTCCGTTTATTCTTGATAACTGGGAAGCGCATAAGGGAGAGCCAACTGACCCAAAACGATTCAATGCACAGGACATTGCAGAGCGAGAGTTGTCTTATGGCAAAGCTGGGTTTGCTTTACAGTTCATGCTAAATACTAATTTGTCAGATCAAGAGAAGTATCCACTTAAAGTACAGGACTTGATTGTAGCAGATCTGGATATGAATGAAGCTAGTCTAAAGTGGTCTTGGACTGCTGACCCTACAAAGAGATGGAAGGATGTAGCGTCTGTAGCTCTGAAAGGGGATTACTTCTATTCTCCTCTCTTGCAGTCCCCAGAAACAGCTGAATACACTGGAACAGTTATGGCTATTGATCCATCTGGACGTGGTAAGGATGAAACGGCATATGCAATCATCAAATACCTTAATGGCTATTTGTTCTTGATGGAAAGTGGTGGTTATACCTCTGGTTACAGTGATAACACACTGGAGACACTGGCTAACAAAGCTAAGTTCTGGAAGGTAAACACAGTTGTCTATGAATCTAACTTCGGTGATGGTATGTTTGGCAAACTTCTTGCTCCTATCTTTACCAGAATCTATCCATGTGCTTTGGAAGAAATCAGAAGTAAGGCGCAGAAGGAACAGCGTATTATAGACACCCTTGAACCTGTTATGATGAGACACAAGCTCATTGTCAATAAAGGTGTAATCACTGCTGACTATAAGACGTATGAATCTAGTCCTAACTATTCTTTAATCTATCAAATGACACGGATCACCAATGAAAGAGGGGCACTTGCTCATGATGATAGATTGGATGCTGTCACTATGGCTGTAGAGTTCTTTGCTAATTCGATGGATAGGGATTATCAAACAGGGATGGACGAACAACTGGATGAGTTACTTGAACAATGGGATGACCCAGACAGAGGTATCTTCTATATTCCAGAACTGAATCAGACAAACCCTAGACCTGTTGGGAGAGAGAACTATAGTAAGGTGAAACTGGCAATGTTAAAGGATCTAAACACATCGGAGAAAGTTTCGTATAAAAGACAACTCTAGTTTAGGAAAGACCTAAAGAATACCTAATTGTGGCACATAAATACAAAGTGGTTAATTGTGGCACGCTATGGGGGACTGAGGGAATCTATATTATATACATGTATCTCTTGTTTCTGTAACTTGGAACTCTATGAAATAAGAGATACATGTTTCCTACACTAGGTATAGCATGTGAATCACTATGTGTGTAAACTATTAGAACTTCCAATGTGACACACCGAAGGTCTACATCCTTTATTACAGTATTGAGAATGAAAATAGGTGATTCTAAAGTGATTGATTTTAATGGTATAAACAAAAGAAATATACTCATTGTTCTTATTCTGATGATTTTCTTTATTGGAACAACAACAATGATTTACCATTATGGGTATGATAAAGGGTATAAAGAAGGAACAACAAAAACAACTACAACTACAGATTCTTATACTTCACCCTCTATGACTACTGAAATAACAGCAACAAGTAAAACCAATACGTCTGATCCAGATTTGATTCTGAATAACCGCTATCATGCAGTCATCAATGGTAATGACATTCAGATACCAGTCAAAGATAAGTACATTAAAGAAACATTAAAAGACACACCTCCTTCTCCTTCATCCTCTACTACTTCCACTACTTCCACCACTGCACGTGTCGATCAAACGCTAGACCTCACCCCCATCTTCAAAGACTACGAAAAGAAGCACAAGTGGGAAGTGGGTACTGGGATAGGAAGGGTGTCTAATGAATGGTACGTCCCAATTGAAGTACAAAGGAATTTTGGGTACAATAAAGGGGTGTCTTTCCAACTGAATGTTAAAGACAACAAAGTTGATGGATTTCAAGCAAGTTACAAGATTAGATTTTGATTAGAAGAGGTAGTAGCTCGATAGTAGTATTATCCCTAAAAGATACAGTAAATACCGTATGTCTGTTAATAAGGACGATATTATACAAAGAAGGAGAACTCATGAAACTACTCCGATTGATACTGCAGGGCTTCAAGTCCTTCGCAGATAAGACTACGATCGATTTTTCTGACGGCATGACGGTCATCGTGGGGCCGAATGGATGCGGGAAGAGCAATATTTCCGATGCGGTCCGCTGGGTGCTGGGGGAGCAGAATGTGCGCCAGATCCGTGGGCAGAAGGCAGAGGATATGATCTTTTCCGGCTCAGAGACGCGCCGGGAAAAGAATGGGGCGGAGGTCACGCTCGTCCTTGATAACAGCGGATGCGAGCTGCCGCTCGATACCGTAGAGGTCGCGATCACGCGAAGGCTCCTTAGAAATGGGGATAGTGATTTCTACCTGAATAAGCGAAGCTGTCGCCTGAAGGATATTCAGGAGCTTCTGGCACCGACAGGGCTCGGTAAGGGCTCGATGGCGATCATCGGACAGAACCGGGTGGATCAGGTGCTGACGGCACATGCGGATGAACGGCGCGTGATTTTCGAGGATGTGGCAGGGATCAGCCTGTACCGCATGCGGAAGACGGAAGGACTTCGAAAGCTCGAGAAGACGGCGGAGAATATGGAGCGCGTGAAGGATATGATGGCGCTTCTCGATGAGCAGCTCGTGCCTTTGAAGGAAGGGGCAGAGAGAGCAAGAAGGTACAAGAGCCTTACACAGGAGAAACGGGCAATCGATGCGACGATGGGGCTCCTGAAGCTGACATCCTCCGGACGTATGACGGCACGCTATGAAAATGAAGCGCTGAAGCTCCAGGATGAAGGCTCTCTGTGGCAGACGAAGCTCTCGCAGGCGAGCCTGGCTAAGGAAACGCTGGAAAAGGACCGTCTTGCGCATCAGGAGAAGCTGCGTGAAGCAGGGGACGCGATGGCGGATGCCCAGCGGGAGATGGAGCGGCTGCGTGGCGATTACCGCGTGAAGGAAGAGGCGCTCTCCCATGCGAAGGAGAAATGGGAGGAGCTCACCGTATCCGCAGAGGATCAGACAGAAGCAGAAAAGGAGATCGCAGAAGAGATCGCAAGCGCGAAGGAGGAGCTCTCGTGTGCGGAGGCGTCCCTGCAGGCGGCAAAGGAAGCTGTTTCCGCGAAAGCAGAGGAGAAGGAGTCTCTCTCAAGAGCGCTGGCAGAGGCAGAGACCGCCTATGTGAGAGCGCTGGCTCTTTCGCAGGAAAAGGAGAAGGAAAAGGAGAAGGTGAGCCAGCAGCTTGTACATGCAAGAGAAGACATCGAGCGTCTGGCAGCGGAGATCGATCATCATGAGAAGGAGGAGGCATCCCTCGCCGAGGAGGAAGAAACAGCCTCGCGTGAGCTGTCCGAGCTTCTTCGTGAAGAGAAGGAGAAGACGGAGCGCCTCACCGCTCTTTCGGAGAAGGGCAAGCAGCACAGCGAAGCACTGCGAGAGGCGGAGGAGCTGCGTTTTCGTCTGGGCGGTGAAGAACGGAAGCAGGAGTCGCTGCTTTCGTCGATCCGTTCACAGAAGGCATATCTGGAACGGGCGGAAAAGGAATACGCGAGCTTTTCCCGTGTGACGAAGACCATCATGGAGCAGGCAGACCGTTTCGGTGAGGCCATCCATGGGGCACTCGGAGAGCTCATCCGTGTGCCGGACGAATATACGGAGGCCGCGGAAGCAGCGCTCGGCGGACAGATCTCCTATATCGTGACGGATACGACGAAGGTAGCGGGAGAGATCATCCGCTGGCTTTCGGAGAAGCATTTAGGCCGCACGACCTTCTATCCCTTGGAGTCCATGCATCCGCGCTACAACAACGGGACGGAAGTGATGGCGTCGAAGGAGCCTGGGATCTGCGGTATCGCCTCTCGCCTTTTCTCCTGCCAGCCGATGTATCAGGATCTCCTCGATACGCTTCTCGGGCGCACTCTCATCGCAGAAGACCTGGACGCGGCGCGGCGGGTCGCCAAAAAGTATGGCTACCGTCTGCGCATCGTGACGCGGGACGGGCAGCTTGTCAATGCAGGCGGCTCCATGACGGGTGGCTCGATGAGGAAAAAGGAGAATACGTATTTCGGCCGCAGAAAAGAGATCGCAGATCTCTATGCGCGTGAAACAGAGTGCGAGAAGGCTCTCGCACTCTGCCGTACGCGGAGGAAGGAGCAGGAGGCCCACTGTGATGCGCTCGCAGAAGAGGTCAGCCGTGAACGGGAAGAATGGCAGGCGCTCAAGGTCGAGCTGGCCACCCTCTCGGCGCGCCGTGAAGGGGCGGAGCGATCGATGACCGAAAGACGGAGCCGCCTTTCTCTGGCCAAGAAGCAGCTCGGAGAGGAGCGGGGCCGGCTCTCGGAGACAAGGTCGCAGGCGGAAGGCTTGGAGGAGGCACTGTCTGCCTTCCCTGATCTTCCGACAGCGGCAGGCAATGAAGAGCGTGAGCGCCTGAAGAAGGCCTTGGAGGAGAAGCAGGAAGCCCTTCTCGCATCCCACGTCGCTCTGACCAAGGCGGAAGAGAGCGTGAGCTTCGGGAAACGCATGCTCGAGGAACGCAGCCGCGCTAAAGAAGAGCTGGCAGCAGACAGAGTCGCTCTTGAAAAAGCTGAGCGTGACAATGAAGCAGAACGGCAGACACTTGAGAAAGAGCTTGTTTCTTTGAAGGCTGCTTTCATAGACGCAGAGGCGCACTGGCAGAAGACCCGCACCCACCAGGAAAGCCTGTCTGACGATGCAGATGGATTTGCCATCCGTCAGCGCGAGGCAGATGAGGCGTGGAAGAAAGCGCAGGCCGCTTCAGCGAAGATCGAGCGGGACAGAGCAGAGCTTGCCGTGAGGATCGCGCAGTTCAAAGCCGAGGAGGAGGACGTGCTGCGTAAGTTCGAGGCGTGGCACATGACCCGTCAGCAGGCGGAAGCGCTCCGACTGTCCGGCTCTATGGAGGATATGGAGCGGCAGGGAAAGGACCTTGCCCGCCGCATGGCTGAGCTGGGCAGTGTGAATCCGGAGGGCGAGGAGGAGTACGCCCGTCAGCTCGCACGAAGGAAATTCTATGAGGGGCAGGTGGCCGATCTCGCAGAAGCGAGGAGGGGGCTTGAGACCATCATCAGCGATATCGACCGGACGATGGAGAGCCGGTTCACTGAAGCCTTCCGCAAGATCAATGAAGAATTTGGCCGCATCATGCAGCTCATGTTCCGCGGCGGCAAGGCGCGTCTCGAACTCACCGATGAGGCACATCCTTTGGAGGGCGGTGTCGAGATGTACCTGCAGCTTCCCGGCAAGAAGCGTCAGCCTCTCTCTCTCATGTCCGGCGGCGAAAGAGCTCTGACGGTCATCGCTCTTCTGATCTCTTTCATGGCGTATCGCCCCGCGCCCTTCTGCTTCGTCGATGAGATCGATGCAGCCTTGGACGATGCGAATGTCGAACGCTACAGCCGCATGATCGGCGAGTATAAAAAGAAAACACAGTTCATCGTCATCTCACACAGAAAAAAGACGATGGAATTTGCCGACACCCTGCAGGGCGTCACCATGGCAGAGAAGGGCGTCTCGAGCCTCATCACCGTGAAGATGAAAGATTATGTGGAGTGAGGTTAGCGGGGGCTGTCTCCTTGAGTGCGAATGAAAGCTCTGCACGAATGAGGAATGAGAAATTAGAAATTAGGAATGAAGGTGGCGGCTTCGCCGCAATTTTTAGACTATGATGTTTTCGTATCGTCATTTCGAGCGTAGCCGAGAAATCTTTATTGCAGTACGTAAATCACATGTATGCGCCATTTCATAAACGAAGTTTTGGTACTACGTCATTCTGCTATCTCGCACTTACTATTTACCGGTGTGCAAGAAAGATCGAGGGCTTCGCTCGGGATGACGATACGTGGGGAACAATTTTATAAAAAAGCGGCGCTTCTATATTTTATGCGCCGCACCACTCCAGTTGAACCCATAGAACCCGCTGAACCTCTTTCGCACGCAATCCATGGACGCCCCGCCCCAAGGGCTCACCCTGAACCCGACAGCTTACATCTTTTCCTGTAGACACTTCACGCCTATTTATATACAATAAACATATACATTCTTTAGGAGGAAAGAGACATGGGATTTTTTGATAAGATCAAACGGGGACTCACCCGCACGAAAGAGAGCCTCATCCGCAATATCGAGAGCGTCGTCATCGGTTATGCGGAGATCGACGATGATTTCCTGGAAGATCTGGAAATGGTCCTGCTCTCCGGAGACATCGGCGTGCGCACCACGGACTACCTGATGCGACAGATCCGCCGCGGTGTCACCGAAGGCACGATCCACAATACCAATGAAGTCATGCCCTTCATGGAAAAGACCGTGAAGGAGCTTTTGAAGGATGATACCATCGATCAGGAGAATACGCACCATCCGGAAGTCATCCTCGTCGTCGGTGTGAATGGCGTGGGCAAGACCACGACCATCGGCAAGCTTTCCGGCAAGCTTCACAAGGAAGGCAAGAAGGTCCTTCTTGCAGCGGCAGATACCTTCCGTGCGGCGGCTTCTGAGCAGCTCACCATCTGGGCGGAGCGCACCGGCGCAGACATCGTGAAGCATGCGGAAGGCGCGGATCCGGCGGCGGTGGCCTTCGATGCTGTTTCAGCAGCCAAGGCGCGCGGCGTCGATGTCGTCCTTATCGATACCGCTGGCCGTTTGCAGACGAAGGTGAATCTGATGGAAGAGCTTGCCAAGATCTCCCGCGTCATCAAGAAGGTCATCCCTGATGCACCGCATCAGACGCTCCTCGTCCTGGATGCGACCACGGGGCAGAATGCCATCAGCCAGGCGAAAAATTTCGGAGAGATCGTGCCGCTGACAGGGGTCGTCCTGACCAAGCTCGATGGCACGGCGAAAGGCGGCGTGGTCCTCTCTGTTCATGAAGAGCTACATGTGCCGATCAAGTGGATCGGTCTCGGCGAACGTGAGGACGATCTCGACCGTTTCCATCCGGATGATTTCGCCAAGGCTCTCTTCGAGACAGAGGATCACATTCTGGGAGAAAGCACGAAGGTGTAGAAACGCCAAAGGTCATCTCATGGATTTCATCTGACCTCATAGGCTCATCAGGCTTTGAAGGCGTGACAGGTTCAACGAAAATTTCGCGGCGTTTCCTTACGTGTCGCTCCACCCCCGTTGCGCCTGTTCCACCTATCACCCCTGTTGAACCTATGAGTTTTTTTCTGTTCTATAGAGACGAGGGCATCATGACAACATTCATCGACCCTGCGACGGGCTATGAGGTGCTGGTGATCCGAAAACCCATCCGCCGCATCTATCTTCGCGTGCGGGAGGGAGGATCTGTCGAGGTGACGGCGCCGCGGAGGGTTTCGGAGCGGGAGATCCGTGACTTCGTCGCGGGAAAGACCGCATGGCTTACGAAGTACATGGCGCTGGTGCCGGAGAAAATCAAATTTCAATATGTCACAGGAGAGATCCACCATGTCTTTGGAAGGGCGTATCCCTTGCAGGTCTGCCTCGGGATGCGCGATGATGCCGCCGTCTCGACAGACGGAGAGCTGCGGCTGCTCCTTCGGACAAAACAGAGGGAGCGTGAGAAGGTATTCAAGGCAGGCATGAAGCGCATCCTTCTTTGGGAGATCGAAAAGCAGCTTGAAATATGGACAAAGCGCATGGCGATCCCGGAGAGTCGGATCACCGGGGTCACGATCCGCGTCATGAAAAGCCGCTGGGGCTCCTGCCGGAGAGTGACGGGGCGCTTCTCCTTCGCCCTCGACCTTGTCACAAAGCCGAAGGAATGCATCGAGGCTGTCGTCGTCCATGAGCTCTGCCACCTCTTCGTAGCCGGTCACGGCCCCGACTTCTATGCACGGATGGAGACCTATCTGCCGGACTATAAAGAAAGGGACAGACTGCTTTCCAGCCTGCCGAGGGAATTGATATAGGGGCTGTAGCTAGTGGCTAGGGACTAGGGATTAGGGACTCGTATAGCGATTTGTTAATTTCTGGACTTAGTTAGGGAAACGCTGATTAAATCGCAGAGTCGGATTTCACATGGATTTTTATACATAGCTTCGTCATCATCTTCCTTAAATAGCTTGCTATTCGCCTCAGATGATTCCTCGCTCTGTAAAAGAATCCAAGAATGAAATCTGACAACGATTTAATCAGTGTTTCCCTAGAAGTGCTGGAAGGGGCACACCATTCATAGAGTGACCCAATATCCCCTCATGATATAAAACTCCGCGGCGCTTCCTCATTTTATGCGCCGTACATTCACTCCTCACTCCTAATTCCTCACTCCTCACTTGATTTGGAAGTTGACCTAAATGCCAGTTATTTAGCAAACGCAATACTAGTGCCGAGTGACTGGTGACACGCCCCACGGGCTCACCACGAACTGTTTACCTCTCTTCCGATCCCATTCCCCTATAGCAATCAAACGTCCAATGTGATATACTGTAATAAAATTATTTTATATCAAGTAGGCGCGCGTGCCGCGCAAGGGGTAGTGCCATGAATAACACGGATTGGAAGATTCTGATCTATCTTCGAGAAGAACGCAGCATCAATAAGGTCGCCAAGCGGCTGTTTATGACCCAGCCGTCTTTGACGTATCGCTTGAGCCAGATGGAAAAAGAGATCGGCTGTCCGCTTTTCATTCGCACCAATAAGGGTGTCCATTTCACCGATGCGGGAAATCGCCTCTTCTCCTTTGCCGAAAAAGAACTGCAGCAGTATCAAGACATGAAGAACTTCGTGACACATGAGCCGAATACCATTTCCGGCGTGCTGCGCATCGGTGCGAGCCAGTCCTTCGCGCAGTCGCACATGCCGGCCATTCTGAAGGGCTTCGTCGATGAGTACAATGACATCGAGATCTCGCTCACGACGGATACGAGCGACCGCCTGGCGAAGCTGGTCAAGAAGGAGGATATCCATCTCGCCATCGTTCGCGGCAATCAGGAATGGCCAGATGCGGACATCCTTCTCGAGGATGCACCGCTCTATCTCATCTCTGCGCAGAAGATCGACTACGATACCCTGCCGAACCAGCCGTCCATCCGCTATCGCAGTGACCCGTCGCTGGATGAGCTGAGAAGCCGTTGGTGGCGTCAGAATTTCTCTGAATCTCCGCATTTTCTTCTGACCGTTTCTGACTGTCTCACCTGTGTAGAGATCGTGAATCATGGTCTTGGACAGTCGCTCATCCCGGCAGACCTTCTCCCGAAGTGTACGCCGAATGTCAATCGCGAAATGATCTACGACCGCCAGAAGCGCCCGATCCTGCGCCCGAGCCACCTCATCTTCAAGCAGGCCATGCTCCAGTCTACGCCTGTCAAGATCTTCGTGGATTATATGAAAAAATATTTTGAAGTATGAAAAAAGGGGCTGTGAAGAAATGAAGATTCATTTCTTTACAGCCCCTTTTTACTTTGCTTTCATTTGGTTCAGGGTTCAGGGTTCAGGGTTCAGGGTTCAGGGTTCAAGGTTCAAGGTTGAGGGTTGAGGTGGCGGCTTCGCCGCCTTTTTTAGAAGATGATATTCTCGTATCGCAGCCTTCCCCTCTAGGTAATGCTATTAAGTTAAGCGACAGAACGTTCTTGGCTCCCCATCGGGGGAGCTGCCCGAAGGGCTTGTGCAAGCGA
>ERZ772893.344-NODE-344-length-64000-cov-12.343670_pt1 | contig 64000 bp, 65 predicted proteins | sample MGYA00511482_ERZ772893 | MGnify/ENA primary metagenome ERZ772893 (study PRJEB29015, sample SAMEA2737687) | human gut metagenome | biome: human gut; feature: human-associated habitat; material: faeces | place: China | collected 2012 ... | reverse complement strand
TTGTTTGCAAAAAGGGATACTTTGAGCTGATACAGCATCCCTGAGAATGGCTTCTGTTCTGAACCATTCTGATCTAGTTTATCACTCATAAAATAATTCTGTATATTAGAAACTTTATCATTTATCAATCTTTAAGGTAATCTCATCACCAATAGTCAAAATGACCATATTCTCTATTCTATTTTCTGCAAGAAAGCTTTAGGAATATATCCTGTCGTAACAGCACACAATCCCTTGATACACACATAAAGTTTATGATCTTTTTTGATGCGAACGACATAGCCTTCCGCTCCTTTCAAAGGACCTTCTATGACTCGGAACTTGTCGCCTTTGGTAAACTTCGGATTATACTCATCGTAAAAATCCAGTCCTTCAACACCAGAAGTTGCGACTATATTGAAGATTTTCACTTCACGTTCTGAAATTTTCGAAGGTTCTTTCAGGTTCTCAGAATTTTTGCCACGATAGAGCATCACTTTATTGAGAAATTTGCGTTCAATCTCTTCGGCTTCTATTCTCGTAGAACGAAAAAGAATGAGAGATGGCATAATGGGGACTTCCTTCACCAGTCTCTTTTTCTTATTCTTATCCCAATATTCTTGTTTCACATCATAAATGTGTTCTATCTCATTGGTAACGAAATAAGCTTTGATAGGCTTTCCTTTTCCAAAAAATATCTTGAATGCGTACCAACTCTTCTCGTTGTCTGGTTGTAACATTGTTTATTTTTTTCCATTTTGATCAGGATACAATTCTCATTCCCCCGTGTCGTGAAATCATGTTTCAAAACACTTGGCAAGAAAGGGTTGGTTAGTCTATTCCCGATACCGGGAACCTCTAATCACAGACGTACTCCTGACCCAAGAGCATGATAGTCTGCAACCCTTGGAATGATTAGCTATCCGATTCCTTTGTCTTAAAACCCTTCCCTAAATCACTCCATTTATTCTGAATCTCTACATAAGAGACACAGAAAAACCGAAAACATTCGTTCTATCAACGACTTATCAGATTACAATCAAAATGATTGCTGAAAAATTGTTGATTTTCGTAGAAGAACATTAAATTTTTAACATACATAATTTGCTAGTTTCCAACTTTTTTCGTATTTTTGCAACGAGATTCTGTGTCTCTTATGTAAAGATTCAGAAAAATTGGTTCATTTTGGTTCATTTTGGTTCATTTTGCAAAAACCCTCTTTTTATTCATTTTTACGGCTTATAGGACTGCCAGAATTTTAGCGTTGGCATCATCCACTTCTGAGCTTTTGATGGAGCGGAGATAGATTTGTGTGGTGATTTCGGAATGATGCCCCAATGCCTCGCTGATGACTGAGATTGGGATCTGGTTGTCTCTTGCTGCCGTTGCCCAGGAATGGCGGGCGACATAAAGGGTGAGCTTGCCCTTGATTCCTATCTTAACTCCTAACTTCCTGAGATGGTAGGAGATACGGGCTTCTGCATTGTGATACAGGCGTTTTTCATCTCGTTTTTTGTCAATAGATTTACCCAGTCTTTTGTTCCCTTCATCAACAAGGAAAGGGAAGAGATAAGGTGAGGTGACGGTCTGCGCCTGATACTTCTCCAACAACTCCTGCATCTCCTTCTCCCATCGGATGGTGAGGCGTTGACCTGTCTTGCTTCGGGTGTAATGAAGATAGTCGTCCTTGAGGTCGGATTTGCGGAGGTGTGCCAGGTCAATGAATGAGATACCACGCAGATAAAAGCTCATCAGGAATGCATCCCTTGCCATCTCTTCTTTGGGAGACAGTTCCTTGACCGACTCCAAACGTTTAATCTGGCTGACAGATTCTGTGGATATGGCTCTCTTGCGGGTTTGCGCAATACCGGTATAGACTTCCCTGAAGGGATGCTGCTGTGGCGTCAGTCCCTTCGCCACGGCTTTGTTATAGGTGGCGCGGAGGATGCGGAGATAGAAGGAACTGGTGTTGCTGCATACCTTCGCTGTATGATGCAGGTAAGCCTCATACGAGCGCATCACGTCTGCATCTATCTCACTCAGGGCGATGTCCTGGTTGTCTCGGTATCGCTTAAAGCTGTTGAGGGTTGCTCTGTAATGCAGAGAGGTACGGTATTGCCCGTTCTTCATCAAAAGGGCGATAAGGAGGTTCATGAACTGGAATAATGACTCTGATACTTTCTTGTTTCTTGACATAATACGTATGTATTTTTGATGTTATAAAAAAAATGATAGGGGCACCTCTGTCTCTATCAAAGAAACAAAGATGCCCCTATATATAAAGGTATCAGAATCAAGTGCCGCAAAAACACAAAGTAACGGACATTAAAGGGGGTAGCACCATCACCCTATAACCCAATCTATCCAATTTTCAGGCGTCACGATGCACTTATCTTTCACCTGATAAGCAGAAAGGAAAGAGGCCGGGAACTTTGTATTGGCACGCTTAGGATTCCACTTCATTTCAAACAGGGAAAACTGACCATCACACTCCTCCAGATAATCAATCTCCTGCTGCTGACTGGTACGCCAAAAATAGCTGTTTACATATCGTCCTGCATTTTGGTTTGCCTTCATTCGCTCACTAATGAAGAAGTTTTCCCACAAAGCCCCCGCATCCTGCCGGAGAGCAAGAGGTGCAAAGTTCTGCAAGATTGCATTACGTATTCCATTATCATAAAAGTAGAATTTCTTAGCACGTTTCAACTCCGTACGTAAGTTGCGACTAAAGCCATTCAACTTGAATATGATATAACATTTTTCGAGCAAATCAATGTACTTCTCTACCGTTTTATTATCTGTTCCTACGGTTTGCGCCAACTCATTATATGAAACTTCACTTGTAACCTGCAGTGCCAAAGCAGTAAGCAGCTTGGACAACAAGGCTGGGCGCCGAACACTTTCTAAATTCAACAAGTCCTTGTACAGATAACTGTTAGACAAATTATACAGCAACTCCTTTGCATCCGTCTCATGATTCATGATATCTGGATAAGAACCATAAATAAGCCGATTCTCTAATGTTTGTTTTACACTAAGCAGTCCATGAGCCTTCATCAGCTCTCCTGTAGAAAAAGGGAAAAGATGGTACTCAAACTTGCGTCCTGTCAAAGGTTCGTTGAGCTTATTCTGCAATTCAAAAGAGGAGGAACCTGTCACCAAGAGTTGTACATCTGGGAAATTATCCGTGATTCGTTTCAAAACCATCCCGATATTCTCTACCCGTTGAGCCTCGTCTATCACAACAATAAGGTTGTTGCCAATAAGCAGACGCAACTCAGAAGAATTTGCCTTTGCCAGCAACTCTCTTACTTCCGGTTCATCGCAATTCAACATAAGAGTAGGTTCTTCACGATTCTCGAGCACCATTTTAAACAGCGTGCTCTTACCCACTTGTCTGGCTCCAATCACGATGATAGCCTTCCCGGAAAACATCCGGGCTTCAATTGTATCTTGTATTTGACGACGTATCATAAATATCCTTTCTTTTAAGTTATGAATCCTTCTTTCTTTCGGATGCAAAGATAAGGAAAAATAATCGTAATCCCAAAATTTATACCTATTTTTGGGATTACAATCCCAAAAAACATAGTAAATTTTGGGATTAGAGCGTTATTTCAACGTTTTTCACCCATCTTCTTTCCCTATCTCATGGGGGCAGTTTCACTGTTGAAAACGGACATTAAAAAGTGCGATAGCACCGCCCTAACTACCTATTTTTATATAGTTAGGGCGGTGCTATCGCTAAATTTCAAGACCATTTACCGCAAAAACACAAAGTAAACTACCGTTAAAATACAAAGTAAAACGCCGCAAAAATATAAAGTAACTGTAGAAAACATGATTTACGATAAAGCCATATCAAGGGTAGATGGAGTAAAGGTTATACCTTTAGCTACATTAAAAGACTAAGAAAAAGCTAAATTTTCGATAGAAAACTAAGAAAAAGTTTGTTTTCTATCGAAAATTTGACTATCTTTGTGCCCAAATGAGAAATATTCTAATTACATTAGGCAATATTCCAGTAACATCTTCGGTCATTGCTTCGCTATATCCAGATGTAAAGACCAAGTTTGCAAAAGTTGCACAGCTGGAAAAGGCGGGTGAAATCATCCGCCTCAGGCGAAATCTGTTCGTTGTAAACCCACAAGAAACGGGACAACCACTCTCTTCCGGACTTATCGCCAACCATCTGTTGTCTCCATCTTATGTATCTATGCAGACGGCATTGAGATATTATGGTTTAATACCCGAAGCAGTATATACAGTTCAATCCATGACTTTTAAGACAGCAAAGGAATACAATACACCCATAGGCAACTTTTGCTACTATCATATTTCAAGACCCACCTATCCTATAGGAATTACGCAGATAAAGGAAGAAAACAATGTCTATATAATGGCTACTCCAGAAAAGGCATTATGTGATTTGATTGCCAACCAGCCAGGTATCAAACTGAGATACAAAAAGGAAGCATTAGAGTTTCTGGAAGAAAACCTAAGATTTGATATGGACAGATTCTACCAGCTCAATCCCAAGATATTCGAAGAATATGCAAATATAGGGAAAAAGGCAACATCCATACGCACAATATTAAAACTCTTACAACATGAATGAGATATACCAAAATATGTTATCAGCTTATGATCTTTCTACAGATCAGGCTAAAAGAAATGCTACTTTTGAGGTAAACCAGCAAATAATTCTTGCCGGTTTGTACCAAGGCGGCTTCTTCGAAAAGGTAGCTTTTTATGGTGGAACCTGCCTACGCATTTTCCACGGTTTAAATCGCTTCAGTGAAGATATGGATTTCTCTTTATTGAACAAAGATGAAAGTTTTGACTTCTCCCAATACTTCCAACCAATTATCGACGAGTTTGATGCCATCGGGAGAAAAGTGGACATACAGAAGAAGGACAAGAAGAATTTTGGAAAAGTAGAATCAGCCTTTTTAAAAGATACCACCGACGTTTATGACATTTCCTTTCAAACAGAAAAGTCCATCAAAATCAAAATTGAAGTAGATACCAATCCACCTCTCCATTTTACTACGGAGCAAAAACTTCTGATAGAGCCTCGTTCTTTCATGACAAGATGCTTTACCCTTCCCAACTTATTTGCCGGCAAAATGCACGCATTAGTTTATCGAGCATGGAAAAACCGGGTAAAAGGACGCGATTGGTATGATTTCGAATGGTACATCCGAAATAGAATTCCTCTAGATTTCAGACATCTACAGGAAAGAATCAAAGAATTTAATGGATGCGAGAAATCAAAAGAAGAATTCATTGCCGACTTGGAGCAAAGACTAAAATCTGCAGACATCAAACAGGTAAAAACAGATGTGATGCCGTTTATAAAGAATCCTAAAGAAATGACAATCTGGTCCAACGAATACTTTCTGCAATTGGCAAAAATGATAAACTTTGAATAGTTAAGGTATCTCCCATTCCTATCACATGGGGCAGTATCAGTTTTGAAAACGGACATTAAAATACCGTTTATCGCAAAAGCACAAAGTAAACTGCCTAAAATAAGTAATGCCCCTCTAGTATGCAGCCTTTCGGCGCGCCAGAGGGGCTTATTATCTTTTATTTGTTATTTTGTACGGAGATAAATCAAATCAAAATACATCAGCCGTGTTTTCATCGGCTCAACAGGAGTTGTAGGTTCTAGACCTTTATTGTGCAAGAACGTCCATTCCTCCTTATCTGACGAAAACAGAAATTTGAAACCATTTCGTTGATAATATTCGAACACTTTCGGATGGTTGACAGCATCAACAATGACATACCGGCATCCAGTCTTATTCAGTGGGTCTATAAACCATGATTTGATGAAATCCAACAATTCGTCTCCCACATGATGTCCACTGAATAAATCGCTTACTGCCAACTGTCCAACCAACACTGCTGGATACTGCGGTCTTCGCTTAGCATTCGGAATCTTTCTATTAAGCTTATTCCGAAGGTTTGAAGGAAGTGAATCTACTTTTACACTCGAATTAGCGACTGTAAATGCGCAGACTATTTCAGATGTATCTGGTTTAACAAAGCAATATGATTTTTTTAACAACTGATAGGCATACATAAAATCACATTGCTCTAACATTTTAAATGTACAGTTTTGAACGTTTTAATATAGCACGTGCCTTGGCTACTTGCTTGGAGAAGTCAATGGAGCCACGCTTTTCCAATGCCTCATCAGCTGCTTCAACGAAACGAGCTGCTGCCTCACCATGAAGAACAGGTATTGTTTTAATTTCTATTGCCATAATCTTCTTGTTTTTAATGTTATGTACTTTTTTAATCTGCAAAAATATGCTTTTATTTTCACTTTACCAAACTTTTTGTTAACTTTCTGTTGAATTTTACCAAAAATTCCAAATTCACGCCTATCCTAGGAGAATAATGTATAAACTTGAGAAATCCCCAATCTGTAAAGTTCAACAGATTGGGGATTTATGTTTTCTGAAACTCCATTTAGGACTAGACAAGTCTCCTATCTCATGGGTACAGTATCAGTTTTGAAAACGGACATTAAGGGGATAGGGCTCCTCATTTCATAAGAGAAAAGAGAGTTGGTTTGCATCAATTATTTCCCTATATAATTAGGTGTAAATTCAAAAAAATGAGTTTGAACCAAATTGAACCAAAATGAACCAATCGTCAAAGTTTAAAGAATATTAAAACCCCATTTTTAGTTTGAATTTCTCCACAAAAATAACAATATTTGAAATGCCGTTGAGATAAACACGACAAACAATATAAAAATCATAATCTAAAAAGTAAATGAGTAAGAATATCACAGAACAATCAGTCTTTGGAACTTATTTTCAGACAGAGAATCAAGTAACATCGGCACTCCTCAAAATCTTAGAAACAGATTGTAGGGGAGGCAGTTTGTTAGATGAAATTCTTCAGCGAATTGATGAAGGAAATGGACTGTCTGAAAAAACATTAAAGATTGAAACTCAAAGTTATATTGACGACACAGACATCCATAGTAGACCAGATAGTTTAATCTCTTGCAATTATGCTTTCAACATTTATATTGAAAGCAAACTGTCTGATGTCATCAATCTACCCCAACTAGAAAATCACAAGAAGTTGATTGTCGAAGACAGAGATGAACGCAATAAACTCATCTATATATGTTCCAGAAGAGTACTTTGCTAAAAAGGAACCTCTATACAAACCGGAGAAACGAACATTCTTCAAGCTCAAGAAAATAGAAGAATTCTCACCTGCCATTCAAAATGATTCTTTCGGAAAGACAGGAAGACGTATAGCCTTCACACAAGGCCAGACCTACACCACTCTTGAAAGAATCCGAAAGGCAAAAGTGACCTCAGAACTTAGATTTTAAATACACTATATTATGGCAACTACTGTAAAAGAAGGTAATTTTATTTACCGCATTAATCCTGACAAGCCCACAGAGCTTCAAAGAGCCACGATGGGGAGTAACAGCTGGAGTTTCGTCTGCGGATGTAATGGAGCCAAGATCTTTGACATTATCACCAAGGGCAGTGACATCATCATGAGCACGTCCATGGGTACGTATGTCCGTTCACATAGTGGAACTGTAACAAAGAAATAACGATATAACAGCATAAAAGACATGATGGCTATACTAGGATTCATAGGCGTATTGGTTATTGCTTTTGTCATCCTCGGCTTAATTGGCTGGGGTGTGCAAGCCTTGGGATTTATCGCCTCTTTCCTAAGTGAAGGCATCACAGGGTGCATCGGATGTTTCTGCAAATTCATTTGGTTTTTCATTGTAGCATTCGTCTTAATATGTTTAATCTTTTAAATACTGTAAAGAACGTAGATAAAACTTTAGAACAATATATTATGAACAAATTTAAATGTACATTAAAGGCTGACCGTGCTGGAATGAAGAAAGGCACAGTCATTGAGGTTACGACCTCTCTCGCTAGTTGTGACGCTCACAACATCGCTGATGCTTGTGAAGCAAAGTTTGGTAAGAAATCTCGTGATGCTTCCCATCCAAGTTACTGGGACATCAAGAAGGTATAACATAAGAAAGTGTAACTATAAAAAGAATGCTAGTATTTCAAAAAATATCAGCATTTTTTTGAAATTTTCTCCCAAGATTACTATATTATATAAGGTATCACCAAAACAGAGTAATTATGACAGAGAAAGAAAAGAAGAGACTGGAAATGTACGAACAGCGATATGCTGAGAGTTGGAAGAAGCGAGAGATTAACGAGGAAGGTACGCTCAAACCTTTCTCCAAGGAAGAACTTGAGCATATCTTCATGCTCAACGACCACCTGAAAGAGCTCACTTCTTCCACTATCGACAAAACGCTTCGGGTATCGATACATCTCCTCGACGAAATAGAAAAAGGCTACAAGGACTTCGAGGACTATCAAATAGAGAGCTACATCGGAATGACTTACCTTGATGATGGCGACGAGACCTTGGAAGAACAAGAATGAAATTTGGGAGAAATATCATGTTTCGCTCAACTGGGCTTTCAGCCATTATTTCAACTATCTCTCCATCTTCACGGTGGAAGACATCATGAAAATCAAGCCCGGAAACTTCGAGATGAGTATTGAAATATCACTTTAACAAACAAAGGAAAGGGAAGAATATGGCAGCAAAAATGTCTTTATGCACTATCAGTTATAACTACGAGCATTACGCAGGTATCGATGTGGAAAAACTGTCCAACATTATCAATGAGTATGTCAAAAAGGAGTTTGCAGATTTCAATCCGCAGGTCTCTGAGCCTGGCTCTGACATGGAAATGCCAGACCATGTGGATATGCTGCTCTGCAAGAAGGATGGCAGCATCTTCTACGAAAGCGACATTCTGCGCCGTGCCGTCAACATTCCGCATGATTGTCAAATGGGTGGATTAGTATTGGAAATCTTTATCCAGAACTGCGATGGCACGAGATACAAAAAAAGACATGCATATCCCAAGCCTTGGTGTAACCATGAAGCTAACGGCAAGTCGGACATGAGAAAACTGAAAATTCATAAAACTATCAGCAAAAGGCATCTTAACAATCAAGAAGGCAAAGACTCTGAAGGCATCAGAATACCTGAACTTAGACCCAAGATTGACCTTCACTTCTTAAGATAACCATCCCATGACATACGAAGAATTCAAGCATTTGGCTGAGCATCCACAGCATCGGGATGTTCCTGCCATCTTCAAGCTCGAAGTTTTAGAAACGGAAGAGCTGGAGGAGAAGAAGCGTTCACACTATCCGAAATATAAGGTGAACACCTATTGTCCGCAAGCTTTCATCACGAAAAGAATAGAACTTTTCCCTCATAAAAGTTTGGTGGTATCATTTTTTTGTTGTAGCTTTGCAAATGAATTAATTCGATGACGCAATGGCAAGAAAATTATATCCTATAGGAATTCAGACATTTGAACGGATCCGCAAGGAGGATAAGTTCTATATAGATAAGACGGAATATGTCTATCGTATGACTCATACGGATGGAACGTATTTCTTCTTGAGTCGCCCACGCCGTTTCGGCAAATCGCTGCTGGTTTCTACCTTCCAAAGTTATTTCGAAGGAAAGAAGGAACTCTTTGAGGGTCTTGCCATCGAGAAGCTGGAGAAGGAGTGGAACGAGTATCCCGTGCTGCACTTCGACCTGAGCAAGGGTAAGCATATGGAGAAGGAGCAGCTGAATCGTTATTTGTTGGATATTATTGAAAAGCAAGAGGCAAGGTTCGATTGCATGAGCAATAAAACAGACGTTAATATTCGACTTGACGATTTGATAAATGCCGTTTATCAGAAGACTGGCAAGCAGGTGGTGGTGCTCATTGATGAATATGATGCTCCGCTGCTGGATGTGGCGCATGAACAGGAAAAACTAGATGAGCTCCGTAACACGATGCGCAACTTCTATAGTCCTCTGAAGGGAAACGAGTCTATGCTTCGATTTGTCTTTATGACGGGCATCACGAAGTTTTCGCAGCTCAGCATCTTCAGCGAGCTGAACAACATCAAGAATGTGAGCATGGACGAGCCTTATGCCGGCATCTGTGGCATCACCAAGGAGGAACTGTTGACCCAGATGAGTGATGACATCGATGCTCTTGCTGAGCATCTGGAACTGAGCAGGGAGGAGACTATCCAGGAACTCAAAGACCATTATGATGGTTATCACTTCACTTGGCCATCGCCTGATGTCTTCAATCCTTACAGCTTGCTCAATTGCTTTGCTGATGGCAAGCTGAAGGCTTATTGGTTTGGATCCGGTACACCTACTTATTTGATTGAAAAAATGAGGGAGTTTCATGTGTTGCCATCGCAGTTGGGGCGAGTGAGGGCTAAGGCTTCCTCCTTTGACGCTGCAACGGAAAGAATGACTTCGCTCACTCCTCTGCTGTATCAGAGTGGCTATCTCACCATCAAGGACTACGAAAAGAAGATAGATGTTTATACGCTCGACTTTCCTAACAAGGAGATTGAGGTGGGACTGTTCGACAGTTTGTTGCCGGGCTACCTTGGATCGGGAATAGATATGGGTAGGGTTGTGATAGCTGACATTTCTTCCTATATTAATAGTGGTAAAATGGATGAAGCCCTGCAAATGCTGGCTGATTTCCTGGAAACCATTCCATATTGCGACAACACCAATTACGAGGGACATTACCAGCAGATGTTTTATATCATCTTTGCCTTGCTTACTGACTACAATATTATTGTGGAGCAGCACACGGCTAAAGGGAGAATCGACATCACGATGGAGACTGCCGACACCATCTATGTGATGGAACTGAAATTCAACAAGAGTGCCGAGGAGGCTCTCGCCCAGATAGAGGCAAGGCATTATGCCGATGCTTTCAAGATGAGCGGCAAGAAGGTGGTGAAGGTGGGCTTGAACTTCTCTGTCAAAGACGAGGTGAACATCCTGGAATGGGTGATTGCCTGACACTGAAGGGGGTTAGCCGATAGATTACGATTGACTACAAGAACTCCGCCCTAAACAACCTTGAAAAGGGGAGTTAGGGCGGAGTTATCTACAAATATCACTTCTTTTCTTCCAGATGCTTCTTCACGGCATCCTCGATATCAGCCTTGTAATTCAAGCCGTAGAGGCGGTAGAGATCCTGCATGTGGAGCAGTCTTGGGAAGAAGTTCTCCAGGTTGCGCTTGTCCTTGGCAGTCCACTGAACCTCAGAAAGGGCGGCAAGTCTTGGCAACAGCTCCCACTCCATCTTCTTGGCATCCTTCACCCACTCGGTCCAGATACAACCCTCGGCACCGATGATGTTCTGCTGCTCAGCAGGAGTCAACTTATCAGAGCAAGGATCCAGATCATATACCCGCTGGATGCTAGGAATACCCTCTATCTTGTTGATGCGAGGATTGCTGAAATAGAAATTGCTGATAGGAGCCACGATGGTTGGATGACCTTCACGGGCTGAACGGATGCTGGCATTCACACTGGTCCAACCGCAAACGGTGATGTCCTTGGATGGAGTTCCTTCCAGGATCTCATCCCAACCCATCATCTTTCTGCCACGGTTTCTGATCTGCTTCTCTATCTCACCCATAAACCAGGTCTGGAGCTGCTCTTCCTTGCTGTGCTTAGGAAGCTCCTGGATGCCGAGCTCTGCAATCTTCTTCTGACAGTTCTCGCAAACCTTCCAGCGGTTCTTAGGGCACTCATCGCCACCAATATGAATATACTCTGATGGGAAAATATCCATGATCTCATCCATCACGTCCTTGGCAAACTGGAGGGTCTGAGCCTTGCCGGCACACAATACATCCTCGAAAACACCAAAACGGGTAGCTACCTCGTAAGGACCACCGGTACAGCCCAACTCAGGATAAGATGCCAGGGCAGCCAGCATGTGGCCCGGCATATCCACCTCAGGAATCACGGTGATGTATCTGTCGGCTGCATACTTCACAATTTCGCGAGCTTCCTCCTGGGTATAATAACCTGATACAGGAACACCATCAAACTCGTTTTTGTTGGTTGGCAGGATGGTCTCCTTGCGTTTGGAACCGATCTGGGTAAGCATCGGATACTTCTTGATTTCAAGACGCCAGCCCTGATCCTCAGTAAGATGCCAGTGGAAATAATTGATGTTGTGCATCGCAAAGACATCAATCAACTTCTTGAGATAAGGTACGCTGAAATAATGGCGGCCCACATCAATCATGAATGCACGATAAGCAAAGCGGGGAGCATCGGTAACCTCGGCAGCAGGAAGAGAAACGCTCTTCACATTCTTGGTGATAGGCAATGCCTTCATCACACTCTGGATGCCATAGAAGATACCTACATGAGAGGTGGCAGAAATGGTGATGCCATTCTTGTTGACCACGAGAGAATAAGCCTCAGACTGGGTATCGCCAGCATTCAGCACCAGACGGATCTGACCCTTCGCCTGCTTGTCGGTAGTCTTTACCTCGATACCGGTTACCTCCTTGATATGAGATGCCAGGAACCCGGCGTCCTTCTTCAGCTTCTCATCTCCAGCAGCATAATAGATTGTAGTTTTGGCTGTGATGCGGAAAGGAGCGCTGCTCATCTCCTTGACTTGCTGAGGCAATGGAACAATCTGCCAACTGCCCATGTTCACATCCTTGGCTGATAATGAAAGGCTAGCCAAAAAAGCCATAGTTAGAATGATTCTTCGTATCATAATTTTGAATGAATAGGTTTTAATTCACTGCAAAATTACGATTTTATACCGAAAGTACGGCATAATTTGAAGAAAAGCATCCTTCACTATGGCTTTTTTAACCTATTTTGGGTCTGGAAACTGCCAGATGGCGGTTTCTAGAAGAGATTCACGATGCGGTCGATGTCAACGGAAAGTCCCACCGAGAAGGTGCGACCGGTGGTCATCGCCGAACTCCAATAATACTTCTCTGGTGTATAATCGAAGAGATTATCTACCGTGAAGTTCAGATTGACGGCATCCAGGAATCGCTGCTGAAGCGTGAACTTCCACAACTGATAACTGCTGTCATGCTTCTCGATGTTCGTATCTGGAGAAGACAGGTATCTGCCCGACAGAGCGGCATTGATGCGATAGAACGAACAGAGCTGACGATCGTAGTCGAGACGCCAGGTGGCGGTATGAGGACGAGGCTGGGAGAACTGGGAATCTACACTTCTGCCACCCACATGGAGATAGCTGTAGTCGAGTTTCACACCTAGACCCATATCCGAACGGTACTGGGCACTGAAGTCGATGCCGCTCACCTCTACTCCATCCTCATTGCAATACCGGGAAGCCACATCCGGCTGTCCCTCGCCAGGCACGTAATCCTCATAATCCTCGGTAGTGATGCGCTTGTCATACTTATTATAATAGCCCATGAGGGTAAGACTATACTGACCGGTCAAGAAACCTGCATTCTTCACCCTGCCGGTATGCTCCAGCGCCAGGTTGAAGTTGTCGCTCTTCTCCGGCTTCAGATCCGGATTGCCGTAAATCATCTGCATGCCCGCCATATCAAAGTTCATATACATCTCCTTGAGGGTTGGGGCACGGAATCCGCCGGCATAATTGGCACGGATGGAAAAGCCCTTCCACTTGGTCATCAGAGCCAGACGACCGGTGGTGGCATGCTGGCTGGATGCTGAGAAGTAATCATGACGAAGACTTGCCACGATGTTCAACCACTGCAAAGGATTGTAATCGAACTGGGCGAAGGCATCGTATGAATTCTGAGTCTTGGAACCATTGTTGGCAAACTGATAGGTGGTGAGATAATCGTTCAGGAAATCTGCACCAGCCGTCAATGTGTTCTTGCCGAAGATATGGGAATAGAGGGCACGGACGGTGTTCTGACGATTGGTATAATCGTGATCGTGAGTGCGCTCTTTGTTCACGAATCGGGCCTTGTCATACTGGTCAAAGCCGTAAGAAATCTCCAGATTATCATTCTCCGAGAGATTCATCACGGTCTTCAGTCCGGCAGAATAATCCTTATAGTGGTCATCGTAGTTGCTGCGATTACTGATACGATTGAAATAGCCGCCACGACCAATCAGCTTCACCTTGTTAGAGAGCTTGTAGGTAAGTCGCTCTTTCACATTGAAGGTCTCGCCACCATAAATATGGAGGATGTTGGATTCTGTATCGAAGGGACTGGTGAGCTGCACCTCATCCGATGTAGTGCGCTGGATGCTGGTCTGCGAATTCCACTTTCCGGCATTGAAGCTTAAGCTTCCGCCGTGACGCCACTCCTTGTTGAAATCGTTGTAGCGGGTGTTGACATTGGCAGTCCAAGGTTCGCTGTTTTCACGGGAGATGATGTTAATGACTCCGGCTACGGCACTGGCGCCATAGAGTGCCGAAGCAGCACCCTTCACAATCTCGATACGACCCACATTATCCAAGTTCAATCTGCTGTAATCAACATTATCCATGGTTTCGCCAGCCAATCGCTCGCCATCTACGAGGAAGAGCACGGCGTTTCCACCGAAACCATTCATATTGAGAGAAGTCTCCTGATTCATGGCATAGCCGAATTCCAGACCCGGCATCTGCTCGGTGAGGAGGTCCTGGATATTGGTAGCATCAGCTATCTTGATATCATTGGCGGTAATCAGACGGGTTACCACAGGAGCATCCTTCAGCGCCTTCGGAGTTCGGGTAGCGGTAACCACCACCTGATCGAGGGCTGTAGCATCCGGTTGAAGACGAAGGACATGCTGCTCACCTTTTCTCTCATCCGCTTTCAGTACGAAAGTCTGAGTCTGATAGCCTACAAAGCTCACCTTCACTCTCACCGCCCCATCCTTGCTGTAAGGAATGCGGAAATATCCGTCTTCATCAGTGGTTACTCCTCCCTTGGCATTCACCATCTGGACGGTAGCACCCACCAAAGGTGCGCCCGAATCATCGAGCACCCTACCCACGATATCACCCTGGGTTTCAGCTTTCAGATTCAGGCACAATCCGCAAAGGATTAGGAATAGTGCGAATATCTTTTGTTTCATCGAATTATATCAAAGTTTATCCTGAAACAATCAGCTTACTTCTTACAAACAAACTTACCAATCATCGCCGCAGGCATCTTGCCATACTGCACGGAATAGTTGACGGTCAGGGTGTTGTCCTTCAATGTACCCTGCAAAGTAACGGTATACTTCTTCTCAGCACCATTTACGGTAACAGTACCGGCATAGCTTTCCTGAGAGAAAGCATAAGCACCGTTAGAACCTGAAACCTTCACTGCAGGAACCTCCAGGGCAGGAAGAGCCATCATGCCCTCGCCGCAAGCTGGCAAAGTAACCTTGACTGTAGCATCATCAACAGCCTCAATCTTCATAGTAACATTATCGTATGTAGAAGCCTGCCCCATTACGGTCATATCCAGAGAGCTGGTGTATGAACCAGCTATCTCCTTGGCAGCTGCCACAGTATTATTATCATCATCACTGCTGCAAGAGCTGAATGCTACACACATAGAAACCAAAGCCAACATCATGGCCATCATTGTCTTAAACTTTTTCATTTTTCTTTATTTTTCTTTTAGTTACAATAATATTTTCTGTTTGAGGGGATTTGCAATCCCCGCTTATTTATCTTCCCTGTTCAAGGGGATTTGTAATCCCCGCTATTTATCTTCCGGAACATAGATGATTTCACCATTCTCCAGCTGGTAAGCGATGCCCACCTTCTTTCCCTTGTTGCCAGATTTCTTGCTCTGGTCTTCAGAAGGAGTATAGCGATTGATTTTCTGTCCATCCTTGGTAATGATTTCCATATTCTCCTTGCCAGGATTCTTCACCATCGTGAAGTTATCCTTGCTGAACATTTCCGTCATATTATAGCGCGAAACGAGGGCTACCATCAGGGCAAGGGCAAATACCATCGCCACATCGAAGAGGTTGCTCACTACGCTCATCGGATCATCATCCTCGCCATCATGCGAGAGACGACTTCTACGTCTTTGTCTCATATTTATATCAAGCTAATGTCTTTAGTTCTTAACTCCCCCAGAGATTACTTCTTCTCATCGATGAGGTCTGCCATAAACTCGAGGTTGCTCATATCCTCGGTGTACCAGCGGTTCTTGGTCTGCTTGGTCACAAAACCGATGGCTGCAGAGAACAATCCCACTACGGTGGTAGCGAAAGCCACCTGCATATTGTAAGCCATAGAAGCAATATCACCGGTAGAAAGACCAACCAGAGCTGGACCCATCGGAATCAAGGTACCCATCAAACCGAGCATCGGACCCATCTTCAGAAGAGTAGATGGAAGAGAAAGATCCTTCTCTACAAACTGGGCATACTGGTCGAGGATGCGGTTTACCTGCGCCCTGCTCTGACGGTTGTCCACGAGTTTCTTCATATAGGAAACGATGACAGCCTGCTTGTTCTTAGGCAAACGATCGCCCAAGGTATCGATGTTATCGAGTGTCAGGGTGTTCATCTGTTCACGAATCTCCGCACCCGACTTGCGCTTTACAAGATACTGTCCGAAGAAACCTCCAAGGAGCAGCAAGGCTCTGAGGAAGAAGAAAATCAACAAAATAATCACAGGAACCAGCATGCCTGTGGAAATCCAAAACAATACGTCTGATATGTAATTCATTATACTCTATATTTTTTAATTTGATAATTGTAAACTGCCCATCCTATTGCCATTCCTACGATGACGATGGCGATGACGCCCAGAAGCGAGAGGGCATCGAAACTGTTGAAGCCTGCCACGGCTGTCCTGCCATTCACCGTACCGATGATGCCCATCAATCCGAGCAGCACCTCTACCAGGAAAAGCAGTTCCAAGCGGATTGGTCGCTCCGGCAAGAGCCATCTCAAACCGTAGGTGAATACCGGAGTCAAGACCAGCAATACTACGGCAAGCACCCATGCCACTACCTGGAACGATACGCCGGGAAGCAGGAAGATGGTCATCACCAGAACACTGAACAGCACTGGGAAAACCAGCAACCCTGGGAAGTACTTCAGGAAGATGAAGAACATCCATTTGCGGCGGTCCACATGTTCCGAAGTCTTCAAATCTACGTGGTGCACACAGAAAAGCATCGTGAGTGCCACGTCGATACTCAGCAGCACCGCCATATCGAGCATCAGCTTCTGGTCGGCTATCCAAGCCGCAATCTGCGTCTTCGACTGCTCGATGGCGAATGGCCAGGTCATTCCCACGAAAAAGGCTACGAGCACCGAGATGATCATAATCTCCTTCACTCCGTGGAAGGTCTGCTTCAGCACAAAACTGAAGCAAACCAATATCATCATTACTAAAACTAATGTCTCCACTATTAATATTATACTATTTAGTTTAGGGGGATATGTTATCCCCTTTACTATTCTACCATATTCTTTCTTCTCCGTCGAATCAGGATGGCCAACATCACGAAAGCAACGATGACGATGACACCTACAACGATGCCGCTCACCACAGTGGTGGTCTTCTGAGCATCCTCATTCAACGTCTCCTTCTTCATCACCATACCCTTGTCGCTGCTGTTCTTCGCAGCCTCAGCATCACGGATCTGTTCTACATTCTGCTGATATTCCTTGGCAGAAGCAGCATCGGTCTTGCTGGCTATATAGTTGCGGAGCTTGGCATTGTCGCAGACAAAACCGGAGCATGAAGGCTTATACTTGTTCACGGTCTCGGTATGGAGCTTGGCAATGTCCTTGAGCTGCTGAGGAGTAGCCTTCCACATTCCCTTGCGGGCACTCTCCATCATCACAGCGGTCATCTCCATCAGCGCTGCCGGATTCTGCTTGTCAAAGAACTCCTTGGTTCCGAGATTGTACTTGTCCTTGACATATACATTATATATCTCGTCCCACATCTCCTTGTCGATAGCCTTTGGCTTCATCACATTCCAACCGTAGGTATTGGTTACGATTTCTGCGAATGTGCTGGCGCTGCTGGCTCCACCCTTCATTTTCTCCTTGATATAGGCTGGATTGAAGATAGTGGTTCTGCCCTCGATACCGATAGCCTCCTTCACCTCCTGCATTCTCATATTGCTATGGTTGCGATAGTCGGCGAGATAAGCATCCGGATCCTTACCGGTTACGTTGCGCACTGCGAGGTTCATACCTCCCATAAACTCATATACGTGGTCGAGACTCAAGGCACCCCAGGTATTGCTCTGTCGTGGCTGAACTACCACATCAGTACGGGTCAGCGCTGCCTCGAAAGCAGCCTTACGCACGGTCTCCCAGTTCTTCTCATCACCGTAGTAGGCACCCATATTGTTCATATAGACCTCGGCAATCTGACTCTCCTTATCCCAGCGGTCGCCTGCGGTTACCATCTCCTGGATACCGGTACCATAGTTGCCGTTTACGCCACCAAACACACGATACATACTTACCTCGCGTGCCTCCTTTGGCGACATGCCTTTCTCAACGAGCACTCTTTCGGATTCGGTAACACCGGCTTTCACCAGGTTGTCGTACTTATCCCCCTTGGCATTTGCCGCCATCTCTATCGCCCTGTTGATGAGGAAGAGACGGGATGCTGCCAGGTCGCGGAGCTGACCGGAAGTCTGAACCACGACATCGATGCGAGGACGGCCCAACTGCTTGGATGGGATGAGACGCAGATCGGTAACACGACCAAAGGCATCTCTTACCGGTTCTACACCGAGCATATAGAGAATCTGAGCGATGGTAGCACCCTCTGTTTCGATAAACTCGCTGCTCCAGAGCGTGTAGCTTACCTTACGAGGATATTCACCCTTATGTCGCTCGCAATACATCTTGATGGTATTGTCGCAAAGTTCCTTCGCCTTCTCCCAGGCATCCTCCGAAGGTGTATTCTCCACATTGATGGAGAAGAGGTTTCTACCAGTAGGCAGGGTGTTTGGATTCACTATCAGATCACCACCTGGAGATGGGGCGGTAAAGCCGCCATTCAGGGCATTCATCAGAGAAGACATCTCGTTGAGCGGACTCTGACGGAGCGCCTCCGAATACTTGCCCACATTCTGCAAGGCATGCTCTACGGTAGTAATCGCCTGAGCCAGATGAATCTGCTGACGGGTATATTTAGGTGCTTTCGACATCATCATACCCTTATCTTTAGAAGATTTCTGAGATGCTTTGCCCTTGCCGGCTTTCGCCATCTTCGCCTTCTTCAGATCATCCTGATACCATTTCTGTCCCTTCTTGATGGCTTCCATCATCTTGTCTGGGAAGCGACCGGTCTGTTCCATCTTCTCAAAAGCCTCACGACTCATCTGCGGAACCTTCTTCTTATGAGAAACCTTGGCAGCACGGAGTTCGCTTACCGTACGGTGGTCCACCTTCTTCGGCTTCGTCTCCTTCGCTCCACCCACCTGGTCTGCCATCTGCATCATCATCTGGATAGGATCCGGAGCAGCCTGCATTGCTTCTACCTTGCGAGCCATCTGGAGTTCTGCAGGAGTGATTCCTACATAACGGCAGATGTATTCATCAGAAACAGAGGCTGAACCCAGAAGCTGGGTCACGGTATTGCGTGCCTTGCTCAGATAGAGACGGTCGAAAAGCTGCTTGTGCTTCTCCACACCTTCCTGAGCACGACCTTTCAGCTTATCTACTGCCAACATTCCGTAGGCAATAGGATCTGTAGCCATCGCATAGACACTGGTGCGGACATCATCGTTATCGTATGGCACACCCAGAGTATAGAGTTTGCCGGTAATCTTCTCATTAGCCAACTCTTCTGCATAGTTCTCTACTCTCGCAATTTCATCTGCAGAATAAGGCTTAGTCATGAGCTTGGCATCGAGTCCCAATTCACGGGCGATTCCCATCTTCACGGTCAGCGCCTTCACCTTGAGCGACTGTTCGGCAGATGCCTTCTTCTCGTATGACTGAATGGCATCACTCAACTGCTTGTAGGTCTGTCGCAACTCGCTCTCCTTGAAAGGAGGAGTGAGATAGCTCTGGGTCTGGGCATAGGTGCGGCGCTTGGCAATCATCGCCTCGCCCACATTGCCGATGGTATATATATAAAGATGTGGAACCACACCAATCAATCGGTCACTCCAGTCGTTGCTGCCGAGTGCCACCTGCTTTCTCGGGGTATATTCCAGCGAACCGTGGGTTCCGAAATGGATAAGCGCATCGGCACTGAAACCGTAACGAGCCCAGAGATAAGAGGCAACATAGGTGTAAGGAGGTGCCTGGTCGGTGCCATGCACAATCTTGAAGGAGTCGCCTCCCACACCTGCCATCACCTGTGGAAGCAATGCCACATTGCCGAACTGCAGTCTTGCCACCGCCAACTTACCGTCATCGGTAGCCATATATTTGCCAGGGAAGGAACCATAGAGCTGGTTCATCTCCTTGATCATCTTCTTAGACAAAGCCTTCTGGGTCCATCCGGCAAACTGCTGAGCAGTAACCAGGGCTGGATGTCCAGACTGAAGGAATTGGGTATAGGCACCTTCGGCATAGGTTCCGAAGACAGCACCCTGAGCCTGGATCATCTTTGCCAGTTCCTGAGGATTGGCAGGCAACTTGCCTACATTGTATCCCTCATTCTTCAAGCGAACCAGGAGATTGTAGAGCGATGGAACCACTTCCATTCCCGAAGCGGCAAGTGCATTCTGACCGGGACCCTTGAAGTAGAAGATGGCGATGCGCTTGTTGCTGTTCTTCTTGTTCTTCAGATTCACATAGCCCTGCACGCTCTCTACGAAACTCTCCATACGGTCTGGGATGCCGTAAACCTCCTGCAAGCCCTCCTTGTTGATGCGCTGTCCGAAAACCACGTATGGACGGATGGCACCATCAATCTCCGGAGTCACGATACTCTGCGACATGAAGCCGCCGTTCATTCCCTGCTTGTCGCTCTCCCACTCGGTGGTCAAGCGGTTGATATTAAGAGGTGAGAACAGAGGAATATTCTTCTGCTTCAGGAACTCAACGAAGTAATCGCCCAGTCTGCCATGCGCCATATTCACTACGGCATTCGCCTGGATGCTGTCGGCATGATGACCGGCAATAAAGCTCTGAAGCTTATTGATGCGATACACCATGAATCCCTTCTTCTCAAAAGCCTTCTCCATATCAGGAGCCGCACCCATAAAACCAGTAAGCATGATGGTAGGAGCACCTTCTTTATATAAACCGTTCTTTGCCAGGAAGGCATTGTACTCGCGGATGCTGTTGAAGCCCAACTCATCACCCTTCTCATCTTTCGGGTCGAAATGAGTCAGGAGATAGTCTGGTCGCTCATTCACACGTTCCGGCTCTGGAGCCATGAACTTCTTTCCGTCGATAAACTTGCGGATGTAAGCGAGCATACTCTGATAGTTCTTCTTGCCGCCGTTCTCGATGTACTGCATCAGATAATCGGCATCGAAGTTATCTACAGATACGATATTGTTGGCTGGGTTGGTAGCTGCATGAGTCAGGGTTGGCACCTTGTAGGAAGCCTCTTCCAACAGCTTGCGCTGGTTCTCGTCGATTCGGAGACCCATACCATTCACGATAATCATATCGTAATCATCCAGATGATCGAAATCATCGGTCGTAATTTCACTCAGTTTGATCATCGCATTGTCGTTGGCATGCGATATCTGTCCCAGCGCAATAGCCTGATAGTTGAGGAAAGCGATGCGGGTAGTACCCACCCAGGCAGAGTAAGCCTTCGCCAAACCTCCCAGAACAATCACGGCCAATAAGGCCAGGAAGATGTGTTTCTTTTTAATCTTTCTGATTTTTCCTAATCCTTTTCTCATATCTATTCCTTTATCTATTCCTTTTTTCATATCTATTCCTTTTATCGGGCTGCAAAGGTATAGCTTATTTAGAATTTGTACAATACCTAGAAATTGTGATTTTCACATTTTTTATACTTAGAAGTTGGTATCAGATTGAAAGGTTCGAATCTTCATATCCTAATAAATGAGTAGTCTTTTCATGGATTTACGGAGTTTAGTTTGGTAGTTTCACATAAAAGCCGTAACTTTGCAACATAAATCAAACAGAAACTTTATAATAATGAAGAAACTGATTCTTAGTGCTGCTCTTCTGGCAGCATCTCTGGCATCCCAGGCCCAGCAGGGTCCGCTGTGGATGCGCTACCCTGCCATCTCACCGGATGGCTCTACCATCGCCTTTGCCTATAAGGGCGATCTCTATTGCGTTCCAGCCAATGGTGGCGAGGCACGCCAGTTGACGACCCATGCTGCTTACGACTCCCAGCCTATCTGGAGCCCTGACGGCAAGAAGATTGCCTTTACTTCCAACCGAGAAGGCAGCCTGGATGTTTACGTCATCTCTGCCAAGGGCGGTGCGCCAACCCGACTCACCACTCACAGCGGCAAGGAGACTCCAATCGCCTTCAAGGACAACGACCATGTGCTCTTCTCTGCCAACATCATGCCTACAGCCCAGAGCAATCTCTTTGCTGCCAATGAATTCTCACAGGTTTACGAGGTAAGCACTGAGGGCGGTCGTCCTAAGTTGTATTCTGTTCTTCCGATGGAGAACATCAGCATCAACAAGAACGGTCAGGTGCTCTATCACGACAAGAAGGGTTATGAGGATGCATGGCGCAAGCACCATACTTCTCCTATCACCCGAGATATTTGGATGCTCGACAATGGAAAATATCAGAAGCTTACTACCTTCAAGGGCGAGGACCGCAACCCGGTATGGGCTGCCGATAACCAGAGCTTCTACTATCTCAGCGAGCAGGATGGTTCCTTCAATATCTACCGCCGCAACATCGCAAACGGAAAGAATACCCAGATTACCCAGCAGAAGAAGAACCCTATCCGTTTCCTCACTTCTTCGAATGACGGTTTGCTCTGCTATGGTTTCGATGGCGAAATCTATACCGTAAAGGAAGGTGGACAGCCTCAGAAGGTCAGCATCTCCATCACAACAGATAACGATGAACCAAGCCTCATCCGCAAGGTGCAGTCTTGGGGTGCTACCGAGATTGCACTTTCTCCAGATGCCAAGGAGGTGGCTTTCGTGATGCACGGCGATGTATATGTTACCTCTACAGAATACAAGACTACCAAGCGAATCACCGATACTCCTCAGCAGGAACGCAACCTGAGCTTTGCTCCTGATGGCAGAAGTCTGGTCTATGCTTCTGAGCGCAATGGCGTATGGCAGATTTTCCAGGCTAAGATCAAGAACGAGAAGGAGAAGAACTTTACTTACTGCACCGAGGTAGAAGAGGAGCAGCTCACCAAGACCAATGTTACATCTCAGTATCCTGCCTACAGTCCTGACGGCAAGGAGGTGGCTTTCTATGAGGATCGTGCTACCCTCCGCATCATCAACCTGAAGTCGAAGGAAGTACGCACCGTACTCGACGGCAAGTACAACTATTCTTACGCTGATGGCGACATCTGGTTTGAATGGAGCCCAGACAGCAAGTGGCTCATGTGCAGCTACATCGGTAATGGCGGATGGAACAACACAGATATCGCCGTAGTAAAGGCTGACGGAAAGGAAGTACACAATATTACCGACAGCGGTTACAGCGACAGCAACGGCAAGTGGGTACTCGGAGGAAAGGCTATTCTCTTCGAGAGCGACCGTGCCGGTTATCGCAGTCATGGTTCATGGGGTGCAGAATATGATGCCTATCTCATGTTCCTCGACCTCGAAGCCTACGACCGCTTCCGCATGTCTAAGGAGGAACTCGAATTAGCCGAGGCCAACAAGGACGAGAAGGAGAAGAAGGCTGACGAGAAGGAGGAGAAGAAGAAGGAAAACAAGAAGAAGAAAGAGGAGAAGACCGGAAAGATTGAGGTGGATAAGGTGAAACCTCTCGAACTCGACTTCGAGAACTGCCGCGACCGTGTGGTCCGTCTTACCGTCAACTCATCCAATATGGGTGATGCCATCATCGACAGCAAGGGAGAGAAGGTTTATTACCAGGCTGCCTTTGAAGGTGGCTACGACCTCTGGTGCCACGACTTGAAGGAAGGCAGCACTACCCTGATGATGAAGGGTATCGGTGGCGGCGGCTTCGTTGCCGACAAGGATATCAAGAACCTCTTCCTCTGCAATGGCAGCAGCATCAAGAAGATTGATCTGGGCAGCAAGGCTACTACCAACATCGCCTTCGAGGCTCCATTCAACTACAAGCCTGCCGAGGAGCGCCAGTATCTCTTCGACCATGTATGGCGTCAGGTAGCTGACAAGTTCTACGATCCTAAGATGCAGGGTGTGGATTGGGAGTACTACCACAAGGTTTATGAGAAGTACTTACCTTATATTAATAATAACTTCGACTTCGCTGAGATGTTGAGCGAGATGCTGGGTGAGTTGAATGCCAGCCATACCGGTTGCCGTTATTATGCCAGTGGCGCTTCTCTTTCTACCGCAGCTCTCGGTGCCTTCTTCGATCCTAACTACGAGGGTGACGGCTTGAAGATTCAGGAAGTCATCAAGCGTGGTCCGTTCGCCGTGAAGAAGAACGAGGTTACTGCCGGCTGCATCATTGAGAAGATTGATGGCGAGGCTATCAAGGCTGGTAAGGATTACAACGCATTGCTCGATGGAAAGGCTGGCAAGAACGTGCGCCTCACCATCAAGAACACCAAGGGCAAGACTTTCGACCTCACCATCAAGGCGATTTCACAGGGTGCTCAGCAGGAGCTTCTCTACAAGCGCTGGGTGGATAGAAACCGTGCCATCGTGGATAGCGTTTCAAAGGGCAGAATCGCATACGTTCACGTCAAGGCAATGGACAGCGAGAGCTTCCGCACCGTATATAGTGAACTCTTGAGCGACAAGAACCGCAACAAGGATGCCGTAATCGTGGATGAGCGCCACAATGGTGGTGGCTGGTTGCACGATGACCTCTGCACCCTGCTCAGCGGCAAGCAGTATCAGGAGTTTGTACCTCATGGAAAGGTTGTGGGCAAGGATCCATTCAACAAGTGGACCAAGCCATCCTGCGTATTGATCTGCGAGGACGACTACAGCAACGGTCATGGTTTCCCATGGGTATATAAGGAGTTGGGCATCGGTAAGCTGATTGGTGCACCGGTGGCTGGAACAATGACTGCTGTATGGTGGGAGACATTGATGGACCGCAGCCTGGTATTCGGTATTCCACAGGTAGGTTGCCGCGACATGCGTGGCACCTTCGGCGAGAACACCACCCTCTATCCAGACATCGAGGTATATAATTCTCCAGAGGATTACATCAATGGTCATGATACTCAGCTCATCAGAGCCGTAGAGGAAATGATGAAGAAGTAAGGAAGAGGAATTATTCCGTCGAAAAAGGTATCAAAAACAGGAATTATTCCGATATTTCGATTGAATCAATCGATTGATTCAACATCAAAAGAGCGTGATCGCCAAATGAGGCAATCACGCTCTTTCTTTGTTAACATTAAAATATTCGAAGATGAAAGAAATCTAGCAAACTTTCTTCTTTCGCTCACAATAGCGTTCACATTGGGCACAGATGTCATATCCCAGCATGGCACCCAGAATGAAATCCTCTTCCGGCGTAAGCTGGCATAAGGGTTTGGTGACTATCATGCGGATAGCATCCAGGCATTCCTTCTTACCAAAGAAGAGATTCAGACGGTCGTTGCCAACCGGCTGGATGATGTAATCAATGTTCTGACGCTCTAATCTTGTTATGGCAAAAGACTCATATTTCCTGTTGAAGGTGTAGAGCACCAGACGGCGCACGCCCTTCTTATATTCATATATATGATTCATCAGAACCTTCAAATCTACTGGTGTTGCGATTTCCTGCTGCATACTATCCGAATTAATCAAGTTTCTTATCAGGAATCAGAGAATTCTATGATTTAAAAATCTATGAACCCAAAATGACTCAAGATTCTATAGTCAGAGATTTCTATGACTCCTGAAAAATTATTTTTTAACACTAAAGCGCTGGTTTGATGGCCTCAATCCAGGCATCGATACGCTCCTCAGTCTTGTCGTCCTCGTTCACCTCATCGAGTGCGAGTCCCAGGAACTTGTCGTCCTCAACAGCCTCACTGTCATCATAGGTGTATCCATCTGTAGAAACACCAGGCAAAACGGTAGCACCAGCCTCAACGGCTGCATCATAGAGTTCCTTCATGCCGCCGCAGAATGTATCAGGGTAAGACTCGCTGTCGCCACAACCAAACAGGGCCACGGTCTTGCCAGCCAAGCCGGCACTCTTCAGCGTCTTCACGCCGTCATACCAGTCATCCTGCATCTCTCCGGCACCCCATGTAGAAGTACCGAGAATGAGATTCTCATGACTTGCGATAGTAGCATCATCGATGTTAGCTACATCTACAGCTTCCACGCCCAACTTAGAGGCGATGGTTTCGGCAATCGACTGGCATGAGCCAGTGGAAGAGCCATAAATTACGATAGTTGTTTTCATTTGTCCTTAATCTCTTTTAGTTACATTTATTTTCGGGTGCAAAGATACTGCCTTTTCCCTTTATCTGCAATACCTAAAAATGATGGTTTCGGGAAAATACCTAGATATGGGGATAGGAGAAAAGGTTTAGGATGGTTTATCCTAAAAAATAGTATCTTCGCAGCAAATATATAATCAAAGAACAATGAAATGATATGAAACGAATAGAAAGAACGGAATATCTCAATAAGCTGATTGCTTTCAAAGACAAGTCTCTTATCAAAGTGAGCAGACAATATCGGCAACATCCTATCCACCAAGCGCATAGCCAACATCATGACTGCCGACGGAAGAAAAATAGACCAGAAAACCGTGGAACGATCTTACACTTGATGAAGACCCTACTGCCGATTACAACGGTATCAAGAGAATCAATGCCATAAGAGGCTGATGAGAGAAACAGAGTTGAACCAAAAGAAAGTTTGGAAGTGACCTCTATGAGGTCACTTCTTCGTTCTGTTGGGTGCTTTCAGCCAGATATTCTGAGTATATCGCATACCTCTCAGATAGTGACACCAAGAATAACTGAAAACCTTATTTCGCAACCAAGAATATTCGAAAAATACCCTGTTGACTGCTTTAACCTTGAATTGTCCAGAATATGCAGCAGGATTCTTCACTGTCCAATACCAACAGTTGTGTAGGTTGATTGTGTTACGAGACACCAATGGAGCCTCATGCATCTTAGCCTTGAACCCGTTTGATGTCACCGGAGCATCCGCCACATCATAATTCCACCGTGCTCTTCCACTTCCACCATCCAAGGATTTGTTTGTTATAGTCACATCAGAAACATTCATTGTATAGCTTTCGGATATTGAGCCTCCTGCACTAAATCCAGCACTTGGTACAATGCGGAGCGACCTTTAGCCTTGTCATGCCCTGGATACGTCGGGTAATATATGTACGTAATTGTCTGCGCCTTTGTCATGGAATGAATATCGTTTGAGCCACCGTTGATATTGGGCTCGCTTACAACAGCTTGTTTTTCTATCCATGTGGCTACGGCATCTGCAAATAAACCATATGTGTAAGGCGTGTGCTCTTGGGAAAGATTGGCTTCTGCAAGCTCTGTCCTTGTGGTATCACCGTCCTCTGTGATTACCACTGACGATATTTGAGCCTCACCTGAGTCGTTCAGATCTTCGAGATGCATTTCTCCTCCCTTCTTATTGAAAGCATAAATATCATTGAAGTGCCCATTGCCATCATCGTCGTCATAGTCGTGCATAAGCGCATCTCCCAGTTTATATTTTTTTAGTCTTTCCATTGTGGCCTTCGACGGTTCAGTTATGGCTATTACGCCTCCTTTGTCATAAACCTGTTTCACTTTCTCCAACATATCGCCATCAATGGTCAAGGCGGTTTCGTTGTCGAGAACCACCACCCTCACGCTATTGTCATTTATTGACACGTTCTTTGTCAGGCGGTTTACAAGAGCAGAACCTGCTTCCTTAAAATTGTTACCCAACACTGCCGTTGGCAAATTGAGCTTAACGGAAAGTTGATCGGTCTTTGGCAGGACTTCTCCTGTTGGTGCGTCAAGTTCTTCCCAAGATTCGCTATCATCAGAACATGAGCAACATAACGAAGTCAACATTACCAAACACAACACGGACTTTACAAAAAACTTCATTTTCATTCTTATATTATAGTTCATATTTTAAAGAATTAAATGATTAAAGAATTCACTGGCAGCCTTATCAAGATTTTCTGCCTATTTTAAGTTGAACGCAAATTTATTCTTATAGTCTCGATTCACACAGACCGTAGCCTTGCGCTGAGAAAGATTATACACCACCGACCACTGGGTATGGCTCGTAGGATTGCCCGGAGTTTCTGCCTGACTCACGCCATTGAGCAGATTCATGGCTCCTTCCTCAGACAACTGATTGTTGTTCTGCTTGATGACGAATTCCATCATGTCATAGCGGGTCTTGCCGTGGTTCGAGAGCTTCGGACCTTTATCAGAACATGCCATGGTTTCAGATACATAGAAGTTGCTGGCATAGCGCTTTTCTATCACCTCGCGGGTGTTTGGTAAAATGTCAGGATATTTAAAATAAGTCTTGCCATCCTCACCCGTATATTCATCGTCTATGTAAATCTTGCTCTGATGCTCCTTGTCATACACGAATTCTACGATGGCATAACGGCCCGTGGCATCTGCCATGTAAAAATGATAGTTGCCGTCGTTATCCGGTATCCAGAGGTCATATCCGTCCAGAATCTTGAGAGCTTCATCCACAGTTCTGGCATGATCCAACATCATGCGCAAGGCAACGGTTGTTGTCAATTTCTTTCCCGTACTAGCCTGCTGGGTCGGTTTGCCGTCGAGATGGAGCACGGAAACGGCAAAGCCAGCCTCGTTCATACCGTCCATCAGGAGATATGGGAATGCCATGATATAGGATAGGTCTTGCGTCTTATTCTTCTCAAACTCAGCCTTGTTATATAGAATGTAATGCCAGAGATCCTGTCGGTAACCTATCCAGTAGGCATCCACCATACTGATGGATTTCAGTCCGCCTTCGGGTGCCGTGCGAACCAGGGCAGCTGCTATCGGTTCGTTATCATGGGAGTAATCAAAGTTGCGCCCCATCAGATAATCGCCCGTATCGGGTGTCGTCACGGCAAAGGCACTGCAGCCTGCATCCAGCTTAACCCTTGCCTTGAGCCAGGATGGCGTCTTGTCGCAGAGGGTTTTCAATACGGCACCAATCAGATGGGTGTTGTCGGTGAGATTGAATCCTGATATGGTAGGGAGTTTATAATCCTCCGTATAGTCAAGATAGAAGAATCTTCCGTCTTTCAAGTCCTGGATAGACCTTACCATCTCCAGTTTCTTGGCATCGGTCAGCAGACTGGCCGGTACGTCCTGATAGTGAGCCTGGTTGTATACTTCTTCAGGGTCATCATCGCTGCACGAAGACACCATAACCATGAAGAAGGTAAAGCAGAAAGTTAAGCATGCAAACATTAGCCACTGAATGCGCTTGCTGTTGAAAGTATTGTTTCTTTTCATAATTAGTGATATTTAAAAGATGAATGATTCATTTTATTTTTCGATGCAAAAGTAATGGAAAATAAGGTTCGATATGGGAAAAAATAACCTGAAAAATACTGATTTTTTAGGAAAACGGGAAAAAATAACCTCAAAAACCGTCAAAATCACAGATTTTTATTATCTTTGCACAATAATAAAGCAATGCCAAGCAAAGCAATGCAAGGTTATGCTAAGCAATTCATCTATCAATAATGAATATATCCCTACGGAGTATGAAAGCAAAGAACTCAATAAGAACCAAGTTACGCAGGTTGGAATTCTCCTTGCTGAAGAGGGAATCCAATTACCTCGATCGCCAGCGCCAGTGGCTTCTGGTATGTTTTGCCGTGATGCTTTATCTAGGCATCCTGTCTAATATCCTGGGGTTGTCGGGAGCCTTCGATCCATTTTTTACAGCATCTAACATCGTCTTTCTGGTAGTTGTGGTGTCCTCGTTCGCTGCCTATCTCTTGGGTAAGATAGGGGTGGTGAAAGGGATAACCTTCCTTGCAGTAGCAACTCAGGTTTTCATTGGCATGGATATTCTGTATAGTGCCTTCGTGCCTACATTGAAAGATAATACGATGGTAATTCTCATCAACATGCTCATTCTTGCCGGCAACATGTTTTTCTCGCTGGCAGCTTATCAGGCTCGTCTTACCCGCTGGCTGGTAGGCATAGCCTTGGGAGTTTATCTAGTCTGTGTGATAGTTACGGGCAATGAATCGCTGCGTAATTATTTCTTTATGATGCTGTTGATACTGCTGTTTATCAGTGTGCTGAGTCTGGGCATTGCCCGAAATGGCGAGTATCTGGTAAATGCCAATAAAATATTGCAGCGAGAAGAGGAGGAACTGCTCCAGGTGTTGAGAATCAACAAGAAGCAGATTAAGGCATACGTGGCATTGGCCAAGGAGCGGCATGATGTGAAGCAGACCGAGCATTTGCTGGATTTGCTGGGTGAGGCATCGCAGAAGAATGTGATAGATAATGTATTGCAGTATATTCAGACCCGGGAATTGAGCAAGCAGAATCTGGAGCGTGTTTTTCCGGAATTGAGTTCATCTGAGAGGGATATCTGTTATCTCATCCTGCAGAATAAGAAGTTGAGTGAAATCGGTATCCTGCTCAATAAGACAGAATCCAATATCACCACCCAGCGTGGCAATATCCGAAAGAAGCTGGGGATGAATCCTTCTGATAATCTGCAGAAGGTGTTGGAAAAGAGGATAAGGGAATGAAAGATTTTGCTGCGATAGATTTCGAAACGGCCAACCAGCAGCGTACAAGCGTCTGCTCGGTGGGCATCGTGATAGTGAGGGATGGCGAGATAACAGACAGCTACTACAGCCTCATCAAGCCCGAACCGGAATATTACTCTTATTGGAACACCCGAGTTCACGGCCTGACCCTGGAAGACACGATGAATGCAGATGTCTTCCCGAAAGTCTGGGCAGAGATTGCGCCCAAGATAGAAGGTCTGCCCCTGGTTGCCCACAATGCCCCCTTCGACGAAGGCTGCCTCAAGGCCGTATTCCAGATGTATCAGATGGAATATCCCGGCTACGAATTCCATTGCACCTGCCGTGTCTCCCGAAGAAAGCTGGGCACTCTCCTCCCCAACCATCAGCTCCAGACCGTAGCCGCCTATTGCGGTTACAACCTCACCCAGCACCACAATGCCTTGGCAGATGCCGAAGCCTGTGCCTGGATAGCAAGAGAGCTGCTATAAGCCAAATAGAGAAATTTGTGGTGTTTTTACCACAAATTTCTCGTATTTTTTGTAGGAAATTTACCACAAATTTCGTATATTTGCACCAAAAATGCTAAAAAGCATTCAAATAAATGAATTAATAACAGAAGAAATATGGAATTATTGAAGCAATTATCCGACAATCTCATCAAACGTACAGACACCCGATACGTAAGATATATGTATCATCAGATTCCATGGAAGAATCGGATGACAGCCCTTGTGGGACCTCGTGGCGTGGGTAAGACCACACTCCTCTTGCAGTACATCAAGCAGAATCTCAAGTTGAAGGACACCCTATATGTGAGTGCCGAATCCATCTATTTCGCCAATCATACACTCTTTGAAACTGCCATGAAATTCAATCAACTTGGCGGCAAGCATTTCTTTATCGACGAAATACATAAATATAAAGGATGGGCAACGGAGCTGAAGATGATATACGATAATCTGCCCGACCTGCAAGTAGTGTTTACAGGATCATCAGTGCTTGACATCTATCAGGGAACCGCCGACTTAAGCCGTCGTGTCCTCGTCTATAAAATGCAAGGTCTGTCGTTTAGAGAATATATTGGCATGAAACTAGGAATCGACCTACCAGCCTACCCATTGGAGCAAATCGTTAATCATGAGGTAGAGTTGCCGATAGAGATAGACCATCCCCTATCCCTCTTCAACGAATATCTGCGCCAGGGGTACTATCCTTTTTATGAAGACGAGGGCTATAAGATGCGCTTAAACCAGGTAGTAAGCATGACGTTGGAAACCGACATTCCCCAATATGCCAACTACACAGTAACCATATCGAGGAAATTGAAGGAACTGATGCAGGTGATAGCAGACAGTGTGCCATTCAAGCCTAACATGAGCACCATCGCAACAATCATCAAGGCAGACCGCGGCTTGCTTCCCGACTACTTTGAACTTATGGAAAAGGCAGGTCTCATCGCCCAACTCCACGATTCAACAAAGGGAGTAAGAGGTCTGGGAAAGGTTGAAAAAGTATATCTCGACAATACAAACCTCTCTTTCGCCCTCACATCTGAAACTCCCGATATAGGAAATCAACGTGAGACCTTTTTCTTTAATCAGATGAGAGTGAACCATACCGTTTACAATTCTCCCATCTCTGATTTTCTGATAGACGGCAAGACCTTTGAGATAGGTGGCAAGAAGAAAGGTCAGAAGCAGATAACCGAGGCAGAAGAGGGATATATCGTAAAAGATGATATTGAAACCGGTTTCGGCAATATCATTCCTCTCTGGACATTCGGAATGAATTATTAAATTGTGATTGTTACATAAAGGATTACATTCCCCATCTTTTTGGCACGCAGATTGTGACTATGAATATCGGGTTCGATAATAATAGATATTGCATAGATAGAAATTACAAGGTAGACTTTTAGGTTCGGTTTTTGAAAGTGAATTCTGCTGGCAGTGATGCCGGCAGGATTCTACGCTTTTTCTACGTGAAGTAAAAATGATAAAGGAGGGTAAATTGAAAGCAAAATCCGCAGACGAACTTTTCGATGAGCTATAAAAATCCGTATGGCTATTGATTCCAAAAGAAAAGGTAAAGCTGGAGGAGCTAGAGTTATCACATATACCACATTGGTAGATGAGAATACAGGTGAAGTATGGTTGATAGGATACGTTTTTAGCGATACATTGCGTAGAATTCCTGCACCTTGTTATGGAGCATGCCTCCGTTCATCATCCATTCCTTAAACCTTCTGGCAATATCAAGAATATCTACCTTTTGACAAGCCACAAAAGAATCTAAGATGCATAGCATCATATCGGTATCATCAGTCCAATCGCCTCTTTGCCAACGACGACGATGATCATCCTGCACGATTTGTGAATAGTCCTCTATCCCATTAGGATAAAAACGATCCACATCTTGCTTGGACATAAACTCCGTGCTCAGTCCCAAGGCATCTCCTACAGCTTGTCCAAAGATGGTACCAAGGAATCGGTCATTTATAAATTCTTCATTCATATACGAGCTATTTCTTTTTTTGCGGTGCATATTTTGCATCGCAAGTTTAAACCGATTATAAATATACAATATACATACTATTCCCCAAATGTTCTATTATTATATAAATGATATGCCAAAGCATTGACAACCATCAGTGTATGATTTCTGTAATTGCCTTGTTGTGAGTTAGAAAGAAGCAGCTCTGCATTTTTACGTTGAGTCACCCATCTTGCCAGCAAAGTCTTGGTATCAACTGCATATTTCTCCAGTTGACAATACAGTTGTTTGTATTCAGATGCACTACCATAAGACTTAACCAACTCTTTGTCCTGAGTTTCGTATTTCACAGTGGCTAAAGCCTCCTGTAGCTCTTTACTCCAAACCGAAGTATCAATAACCTTCATCATTAAAGATGTAGGCTTTTGCTTATTGGCAAACAATTCATAATCATCCTTCAGGCAAGCCATTCGGATATAAGCGATGTTCATTGGTGCATCAGCTTGACAGATAATCCCCATCGTACCACCAGTATAATAATACAATCTGAGATACATGGCATCAAACTTATTAAGCGAAGCCTGCAACTTGTTCCAGCAATCTGTCTCCTGCTTAAGGCAGTCTTTCAATGTTGGCTGCAATGGCAGGCTACTCAGCTTAGCAGAATAAACTGCCACATTGTTCTTGTATCGTTTCTCTTGTTGAGTACACCACATTGCCATCCCAGAAGTTGTCTCCTCAGGATTTACTGATGAATCAAAATACAAGTCACCAAATTTCGCGATGATTTCCTTTTGATAATCATCTTCATCTGATGGCATTGTATTGACACTGGTTGGCGCATCATCATATCTTGGTCTGTCACCCCCTGCGTAAGCTACGTTTGTCAATAGAAGCAACAGACTTGACACTGCAATTCTTGCATGATGAGATTTTGATAAAAATGATAATATCATAGTTGTAACTTTTTAAATTAATACTTTATGAGATGGCAAAGTTAGTTCTTTTCTTGAAAACAGATGTATTACCTAGAGAAAAGCACACCTCCACAAGGCTTGTGGAGCTAAAAGATTTGCTGATTATCAGATTTTACACTATCTTTGCCCCCAAAATTTTCAAACGAACTAGAGTATGGACAGATTAGTATTATTTGTAATTGCGGTTGCGATAGCATTCGGCATCGGCTGCCTCGGCAGAAAGAGAAAGATAGGATTTGGTTGGGCATTCGGCTTATCACTCATCAATGCCATTATTGGACTGATAGCAGTATTATGCTCCAAGAAATTGGACGAAACTGAGATTGAGGTCAAAAAGGAACAGGAATTATGAAAGGATTCGGCTGGTTTTGCGTCATCCTAGGCAGTGCCTCCTTTCTAGGCGCTGCCATCAATGGCAACAATGTATTTGGCCCAGCATTCTGGTTAGCCCTGGGCATCTATCTCGTACATCGGGCAAAAAATCGAAAAGAAAAATAAAAAATATCACAGAATATTTGGCAATTCTTGCTATTTGTCGTATATTTGCTGCGAATATATAATTCGATAAGATTATGAATGTAATAGAAATCAATTCTGAAAATTATAAGGATTACCTACATCTTGACATTATCGCATTCTCCTTTGCAGGAGAAGGGGCGCAAGGAGAAGGGGGTGGACTTTGGATGGTGACTTCCGATGGCAAGCTATATCACACCAATTTTGCTTATACCATCAGTTGGGAACAAGCCATATTGCTTTGCCCTACCCTCCAGGCATGCGACTGCGATTTATTCCGTACCACGCCACCTGAAGGTTGGCAATCATACTATATGGGAGGTGGCAATTTCCTTATTGTTAAGGATACATATACTGAGATATTATCTCAGTTAGACCCTTATGACCTATATGGGCAATGGAAAGATATCTTGATAGAGAAAATTAAGTAAGAAATATGGCTGGTAGAACAAGAAAAGTAAAGGAACTGAGGTTCAGGAACTTCCCCACTCAGTGGCGTGGTTATGCATTCTTCGTGGAGCAAGGATACACTGAGCAGTTGAATCTTTCCATCATCAACCATTTGGAAGAGATACGAAAGCTGCTGTGGAAGGAATCCATCAACTTCATCTATTTCCCTTATCTGATGCATGAGATAAGGGATGCTGCCGTATACAATTTTCCACAGATGACGAAGGGGGATTTCTCACAGGCTGCCACCTCCGACATTCTTCTGCAACTTCTTCATGAAAAGAAAGATGCCGAAAATTTGCCTCCTTGCATCATGCAATACGAAAGAAGCGAGGACGGCATAGACTATGTAAATGCCTTTCCAATATCCATTCAGGAGGATGCCGACTTGATGCCACTGATGGAGAGGCTACTAGACAAGCAACTCTCCAGTGCCAAAGTATTCTGTAGTTCTGTCCCTGAATTCACCTTAGGTGATTACAAGCCACAGCTGCCAGCAGACGAAACCTTTGATGAAGATGTAAAGGAAAAGATGCGGGAGGTATATCACCAAGTAAGAGACCTACAACTTAGGGGTGTGAGCGAATGGGTGCTCAAGCAGTATCTCTTCCCCGAGAAGCAGTTGAGCCGACTGATTATCACGGAGAAATACGACATCATCCTGCCCGATTATCATGATATGCAAATCAAGATGGAGCCATTGATAAAAGCTGTATTCATCCTCTTCCTGCGCCATGAGGAGGGCATCGTATTCAAGAACCTTTCCGACTATCGAGAAGAGCTACACACCATCTATCTCGACATTTGCGCCAAGCAGGAAAGCCCTGTGCATCTATCTGCAGAGAAGATTCGCCAGAGCATAGATGCCTTGACCAACCCCCTCTCCAATTCCATCAATGAGAAGTGCGCCCGAGTAAGAGCCGCCTTCGTATCCCAGTTTGACGAGTCACTCGCCAAGTACTATTATATAGATGGTAAAAGAGGCGAAGCTAAGAAGATTATACTAGACAGGAAACTCTTGGAATGGAAATCTGCTGTCATAGAAGATTAAAATTGTTGTCATACGACATAAAGGGTAATGGTCGTACTGCGCCATAGACTTATGCCCCCTCTCCCAGTGCAATCCTGCAAAAACATACTTGTCTTATCTACATGCGTAAAAACACAAAAGATTTTTAGCGAAAAAGTTTCTAAAATTGTTTGAAGCAACTATAGAGAACTATCTTACTGATGAAAGCAACGTTTTTGCATCAAGCAGAATGGTAGGTAACGCAGAGATAGCACCAGTTGATACCGTAGCCCCAGATGCACCTTCAGATACAACAGAAGTTGGCACTCCTATCCAGCCACAGGCTACCACTGAGGATTCTATCCAGCAGGAGAATACTCAGCAGCAGGAGACTACAGAGACTCAGCAGCAGGCAAATGCTGAATAAGAATTCACAAGGGCTCTGTAGAGTTCAATTGAATTCATTTTGCAGACGACATATTAGAATAATAAGAAAAGCATACACATGGATTTCTAAAGAGCAAGCCAAAAGTTTAATTTTATTAAACATTCCCAGTTTTTGACATTTGTGTCATTTTTCGGGAATGAACACACGAAAAGCCATTGACCTCTTACTTTCTGGGGCTTACATTACGAGATTTTGAATGCAAAAGCCCACAAAGGAGCCGATTTATTCCCGATTTTTGTCATTAATGACACTTTTCGGGAATAAAATTCTTTTTTTCCCGATAAATAGCGTACCTTTGCATTCCCGAAAGTTGACACTAATGACACTTTTCGGGAACGACTATGATTATAAAAAGAGATTATTATTTACAGCAACTCATATCGAGCAAGTCTAACAATCTCATAAAGATTGTAACTGGAATTAGAAGAAGCGGCAAATCGTTTCTTCTCTTCAACTTGTTTCACAACCATTTGATTGAAACAGGAATAAATGAAGACCATATAATAGAAATAGCATTAGATGATCGCCTCAACAAGAATTTGCGTGACCCTGATGTTATTCTTCAACATATTCACGAACGTATCATAGATGACAAACTCTACTATATCATATTGGACGAAGTACAAATGATAGATGAGTTTACCGATGTGTTGAATAGTCTTTTGCATATTCGCAATGCTGATGTATATGTCACAGGAAGTAACTCCAAATTTCTATCCAAAGATGTGGTTACAGAGTTTCGGGGACGTGGTGACGAAATACATCTATTCCCATTGTCTTTTGCTGAATTATATGATTCTGTAGGAGGAGACAAGTTTGAGCTGTGGAAAAGTTATTATACTTATGGTGGACTACCAGGTATATTGGAATTAGATAGCGATAAGAAGAAAGCTGCATACCTCCGATCTTTACACGAGACAGTGTATCTCAAAGATATAATAGAGAGGAACAACTTGAAGAACAGCGAAGACTTCATGGAGTTGATGCGTGTGATGGCTTCATGTATAGGTTCTCCGTGCAATCCTAGTAAGTTGGAAAATACATTCAAAAGTGTAAAGAATGAAACGCTTGACAGAAAAACCATATCCAAATACCTTTCCTTCATGGAAGATGCTTTTCTTATAGAGAAGTCAATGCGATATGACATAAAAGGCAGAAAATATATAGGTACACTTTCGAAATACTATTTTCAAGACATCGGACTACGCAATGCCTTACTGAATTTTAGACAAGTGGAAGAGAATCATATCATGGAAAACGTCATATACAATGAGCTTCGTTTACGAGGCTTTTGCGTTGATGTGGGTATGGTAGAGGCAAGGACTGCAAAAGAACGCAAACAACTGGAAGTGGATTTCGTTGCAAATATGGCAGACCGTAGATATTATATCCAATCAGCATTTGCAATGCCTGATGATGCAAAAAGAGAGCAAGAATGCGCTTCATTAAAAAGAATCGACGATTCCTTTAAGAAGATAATCATAATGCGCGATGACATAAAACCATATCATGACAACAATGGCTTTTATATTGTCGGGTTAATGGATTTCTTGCTAAAGCCAGATTTGATGGAACAATTATAGAAATCGGAGAAAGAATCCATTCGTCATGAGTGGACTCTTTCTTTTGAAAATCATAGCTTACCTATTATTACATGGTTGGGTACCTTACATTCCCCAACTTTTTGTGGAATGTTTCCACATACTTTCCTCATTTTCCACACATCTACTTTTTGTACAAAAAACATAAACATCTGATAATCAACGCATATTATTTTCTCGTTTCTTTTTGGCACACAGATTGCGACTATGATTAGTGGGTTCGACAACGAATCCACAAAGAAAGTAAGTAACATTAAATAGTAATAATTTAAAAAATATACGATTATGAAGAAGTTTATGTTTGCAGCTATCGCAGCTATGGTAATGGTTTCAGTAAGCAACGTTTTTGCATCAAGCAGAATGGTAGGTAACGCAGAGGTAGCACCAGTTGATACCGTGGCTCCAGATGCACCTTCAGATACAACAGAAGTTGGCACTCCTATCCAGCCACAGGCTACCACTGAGGATTCTATCCAGCAGGAGAATACTCAGGAGGAGACAACTCTGCAGCAGGCTGCAGAAACAGAGCAGCAAACAACTGCCGAGTAAAAGATAAAGAACAGTTCATTTTGCAGCGTTATTCATATAGTAGATTTAGTTTTTAAAGGTAATTAGACTTATTCAGGTTTCATGAGAAATTGCATAGTTAGAAAATACAAGGTCGAACTTTAGGTTCGGTTTATGAAAAGTGAATCCTGCCGGCATCACTGCCAGCAGGATTCTTGCTTAATAGCCCCAGTAAAACTCGTCAAGTATCACTTCATCAATCGCTCTATCCATTCATTGAACAAAGGGCATTTCTCACGAATCTTCTCCAAACCAATGTCCATAGCAACACAAATGCCAACAACTACCTTATTATAATCAGGAATAGCAGCTATCAATCGTTTGGACGGAGCTGTCTCAGGACTATTGTTGATAAGCTCTGGCGATTGGAAAGCCTCTGCCGTAGCCTGCAACTCTGCATAATCAAACTCACTCTCCTCAAAACTATTCAAGAATGCACTCACATCACTGAACAACAACCCCTCAAACTCATGAAGTTGTATATATGGAATAAAACGAAAACGATATTGCTCAGAAATATCCTTCGCCATTCTATCTATCAAGAAATGAATACGCTCCGTCTTGTCCACTATCTCCTTAGATTCTTCCCATCCAGGAAAACCGAACTGGTCTTTGATGCCATAGTAATCCACTAACATGCTGACATAGACATCACCTTCTTGAAGATGATTCAATATTTGCTTTTTGATGGTGGGCCAAGGAACGATACCACCATGCGAGTGCTTGATGACAGGGGCTTCCACATAAATATTATGCTTAGCAAACTCAACTCCAAGCACTTCGGTACAAAACTCTTGTTCCGTAGGCCCCTCACATACTATGATTAGTCGTTTCATCGTGGCTGACCTCCTTTCATAATATTTTGTTTCCACAAATCACCAAGTGTATAATCCTCAAGCCAATGTGCCAACTCTTCGCTATTCAGGCGATTGATGGTTGTACCATCTTCGTTCTGATTAACAGTCAAGACATCCTCTGGCTCAAAGTTACTAATCAGTTCAGCACTCTGGGTAGCAACGATAACTTGCGTACCCTTTTGTGCCGCCATCTTAATCAAACCCGAAAGCTTTTCGATAGCCACAGGATGCAAACCAAGCTCCGGCTCATCAATGATGATAACTCGTGGTAACCATGGCTGCATAAAGAGCACGGTCAAGGCAATAAAGCGAATGGTTCCATCCGACAAGTCGGTCGGTCCGTAAATCATAGAACTATACTTATCCTGCCATTGCAAGCGCACCATATCGGCTTCGGTTGGTTGGAAATAGAAGTCCGAGAAATAGGGAGCCACACTCTGAATGACACGGATAATGCGACGATAAGCCACAGGCTTCTCTCGCTGAATACGATAGAGGATAGCCGCCAGATTTTCACCATGCTCATACATACGATAAGCATCGTTCACGATATGGCTATCAGCCGTAAATGGAGAACGGCGACCTGTATCGTGGAAGTGAAACTTGCGGATTTGGGAGATATAGTTAGATAAATCTTCCTCTTTATGGTCTTTTAAACTCGACTCGCTTTGATACTCCGTTATAACACTTTTCCTCACTAAATCTAAAGGACAAACATCATCATAACAACGAACAACTTCTCTTTCTACGATGAGTTTACCATCAGATTCCAATAACTCCAAGTCATATTCTCTCTTAGCTGTTAGCAAGTTTACAGCTATACGTTCGGTAACTTTTCTGCCTTGATAGAGTAATTTATCTACTCCACCAACTTGAGCGACATACGCTCCTAATCTCTTCTCATAGATATTTGCTAACATTTCGAAAAGAGACAAGAAGTTACTCTTACCAGCTCCATTAGCACCAATCAAGAGATTGATAGGATGCAGTTGAACTGATAACTTTTTAAAAGACTTATATCCAAATATTCTTATCGAGTCCATATTGTAGTTTCATTCAAATATAAAAGCAAAGGTACACTTTTTAAGTGTATCTACCAAATTATTTAAGATATCATTTATCCTATCACCCAATCCTCTATGCTTCGCTGGTCTTCAGAGAAGTTGACACCCACTTTAACAACCTTCCGACGATCATCGGCAAAAGCCTTGGCATAGTCCTTGCCACAGATTTGTGCCATGGCGGTACCAGCAGACTTTTCATATTTCAACTCGAAGATGAAGATACTCTGCTCTGTCTTGAGTACAAGGTCTATCCTTCCATCCGAAGTGGTATACTCCACCTTCACATCTTCGCCAAGCATGGTGAAGATGGTGAACATCACGGCTTGATAGTGACGCTCATTATTGTTGATAATCGTATATGGAAACTTATCATAGAATGCCTTCAAGTGAGGCATAAAGGCTCCCATGTCGTCATTGATGAGCACATTCTTGGAATAAGCATACACGATGGCATCATATCTGTTCATGTCTTGCGCAGAATAATACCTGACGAGACTTTCCGAGAAACCTTGTCTTACTTCTTGATTTGGGAAACAGAGATGATACAACTTGCCTTTCTTCTCATATCCTTTAATGGTAAGGTAGCCACTTTGGAAAAGGACAGGAATAGGATCAGCAAGCCTTTCCGTAGGTGTATCAAAACGTGATGCCTGTATCCACAGATCGTCCAGGTTGAGCATATCCAAATTCTTCTGCTGCATCAGTTCTATCAGGAACGTAGGCGTACCAGATGTAAACCAATAGTTATTAAACTCCTTATCGTCCAAAGCATTGATAATGCTGTAAGGATTGAAGATATCCTCGCTATTGATACTGAAATGGTAGCCATCATAATGCTGCCCGAGTTGCTGCAAGGTCTCCTCATAAGTGAGCCCATTATGCTCAGCCATCTCCTCGATACCCTCACGGAAATAATGCGACAATTCACTCTTAGTAATACCACAACAGCTGCTGTATTCATCTTTCAACGTGAGAATCTTGAGATTGTTCAACTCGCTAAAAATGCTGAGCTGACTAAACTTGGAGATGCCTGTGATGAATACAAAGCGAATGTTTCCCTCTTGCTGCTTCATGGGGCTGAAGAAATCTCGCATGATGTTGCGGATGGTCTTCTGTAAGTCTTCGTCACTTACAGAATCATGCATCGGGGCATCATATTCATCGATGAGAACGACAACTTGTTTACCTGTTTGAGCAGTAGCTGTAAGCAAAATATCCCTAAAGCGAGCCCCAAAGCCTTCACGCTCAGATTCAGGAACTTCTATTCCATATTTCTGCTCTTCAACTTTAAGGATATTGTTTAATATGATTTTAGTATTCTCCAAACTATAATACTTACCACAGCTCAGATCCAAGTGGATGACAGGATATGCCGTCCATTCCTTCTCCATCTGTTCGATGGCAAGGCCCTTGAACAGTTCTTTCTTACCCTCGAAATAAGCCTGGAGGGTAGATACAAACAAGGATTTTCCGAATCGACGTGGGCGACTCAGAAAATGAAACTTGGCATAATGAGCCAGCTGATAGACGATAGCCGTCTTGTCAGCATAGAAGTAATTCCCCTTCACGATTTCGGAGAACGTTTGTATTCCCAAAGGATATCTCTTTGAAGCCATAATCTTACTCTTAATAATTCAGAGTACAAAGATACTGATAATATTTCAGAAAACAAACATTTTTCTTATTATTAACAATATACCAGCAAGGGGTCTTTATACGCGCACGCATATATCTTTTTTCGGATATAAAAGTATCAAAGTCTCATTATTCAATGAAAAATGAATATTATATATCTGACTCTCAGAATGTTTTATAGAATGAGACTTCTCGAAAAATGGCGAAAGAAGTATCATGGAAGTATCATCAATTCTTGGAAATGCATCATAAAAATACTAATAAGAAGCAGAAAAATGCTATTAATAGGCGGAAATAAGCTACTAAAACAGATAAAAAATTCTTGTTTTCAGATAATAAATACCCTCTTTTCTCGTTATAATAGAAATGTTTCATTAAAAACATAACCTATATGGATGAAAAGGAACTTTTGAAAAAGGCTTTCGAATACGGAAACGTTCCTAGCCTCATCACCTATTGCTTCACCGAACCATGTCCGATGAAAGACAAGTGTATCCACTATCTATCCGGCCTCTATAAAAACGAGAAGACTGATAGAGGAGATGCCATCTTCCCAAATGCCCTGAAAAACGGAAAATGCAAGTACTTCGCTCCGCTGCGTGTCGTGAAAATGGCATGGGGATTCGACAAATTATTTGCCGAAATGAAAGTGAAAGATGGACCAGCATTGCGCGCCGAAATGAGAAGCTACCTCGGTAGCAAAGGACAATACTACCGATACAAACTGGGACAACTGAAACTCCTCCCGGAACAGCAGAAATATATCAAACAGCTCTTCGCCAGATACGGATATAAAGACGTTGAGTTCGAACACTTCTCTGAAGAGATTGACTTCACAAACATCTAATCTTTCCAAGAATTTATTGTTCTACTTTTTCAGTTCATCAGATGTTCCCTCTATGCCCATTAGCTGATCCTACCATGCCCGTTACACGGGCATCCACAGCCCACCAAGCGGGCATCCACAGAACAAGTGCTGGGCAACAAGTGCCCATAAGGCGGGCAATGAGTGCCCAAACTTCGGGGCTTGTTTTGGGCAACGGAATTAATAATTGATAATGTACAATTGATAATTTACAGTTAACACTTAACCATTAACCAGAAATACAATGAAGGTAACTATCGTACATACAAATAATAAAAACCAGCTTCTCGTAAGTACCAAGACGATGGAGAAGCTGATGGAACGATTCGCAAGGGATGATAGCAAACTGACTATCACCCACTTCCGCGAAAGCGTTCCGTATCTTAGCAACAACTATGAAGGCTACAAGGATATGCCGAAATGGATGCACATCTATCCCGCTGCTGAATTTGCCAAAGACGAAAACAACAACCTGAAGATGAAGGCTTTCAACGGCATCCTGCTGCTGAAATTTGGCAACATTACCGATGTGGATGGTGTGGAGGGTATTAAGCGCTCGGTAGCCATTCTGCCTTCTACCCTTGCCGCCATCACAGGTGCCGACGGAAAGACTGTTATCGTTCTGATAAAATTCCAGGGCGAAAATGATTCCCTGCCTACATCTGAAGCGGATGCCGAGCATCTCTATCGCATCGCTTACCAGCAGATTTTCCCTGTATATCAGGCTATTGTCAAGGCTTCGATTCTTGTAGATGGTCCGAAACCTTCTATCGAGGCTGGCTCTACCCTATCCCAAGAGCCTTCGATTCACAACAGTTTCATGATGACGATCGATGCGGAGCCTTATTTCAACAGCAAGGCGGTGGCGATGAAGATTGATAGCCATGCACGATCTCAAAGCCCAGCTCCCAGCACGGATAATCATCAGCTGACAATTCCTGATTTCAAGGCGCCGGAAGAAGGAAAGAAAGTTGACAAGAACAGTATTCGCGAGAATATCGTGAACATGATGCAGCTGCTGAAAAGCAGATATGATTTCAGATACAACACGGTGATGAAATTCGTGGAATACATGCCGAAGGAGAAAGGTTGGTATGGTTTCCAACCTGTGGATCCGAGAGTGCAGAAGCGTATGACGCTGGAGGTGCAGTTGGCTGATATCCGGGTGAGCATCAAGGATGTACGTAATTTTCTGGAGTCAGATTATATCAAGAATTATAATCCGATAGATGAATATCTCTTCCAGTGCTACGACAAATGGGATGGGAAGGATCATATCCGTGCCTTGGCCCGCACGGTGCCTACCGCCAATCCTCACTGGGCAGACTGGTTTTACACCTGGTTCCTGGGCATGGTTGACCAGTGGCGCGGCTATTCACATCGCCAATACGGCAACTCGGTGGCTCCGCTTCTCATTTCCAAACAGGGTTACAACAAGAGTACTTTCTGTCGCCGACTGCTACCGCCGGAACTGCAGTGGGGGTATAGTGACAATCTGATTCTGTCGGAAAAGCGTCAGGTTTATCAGGCGATGGCGCAGTTTATGGTTATCAATCTCGATGAGTTCAACCAGATTTCGCCACAGGTGCAGCAGGGATTTCTGAAGAATCTCATCCAGTTGCCTACGCTGAAATACAAGCCTCCGTATGGCAGTCATGTCATGGAATTTCCTCGTCTCGCCTCGTTCATCGCCACGAGCAACATGAAGGATATTCTCTCCGATCCTTCCGGAAACCGAAGATTCATCGGTGTGGAACTGACGGGACCTATCGACGTGAGTGTTCGCCCGAACTACCAGCAGCTTTTTGCTCAGGCACTTTCTGCCTTGAACAATGGCGAAAAGAGTTATTTCGATGCGCAGCAGGTGAAGCTGATCATGAAGAGCAACAGCCAGTTTGAGATAATCCAGCCGATAGACCAGTATTTCCTGCTCTATTTCGAGTTGGTTGAGGATGAGAAAGAGGGTGACTATCTTACTGCCGCCGAAATTTTCGACTATTTGAAAAAGCAGATTGGTTCATCGCTCAAGGTGAACAGTTTGATGGGATTCGGCAGAAAACTGGCGAATATGAGTGAGTTGAAACACAAGAGATTTGCAGATGGAATGAAGTATCTCGTAAAGAAAAAGTGAGATAATGATACTTCTATGATACATGAATGAGACTTCCCGGCATCAGACCCGAGAAGTCTCATTCTTTTTATCTTATTATCTATCAAGTCTTTAAGTCGATATTTCCAACAGGAAATGAGACTTTGAGACTTTTCCTTCAAAAAAAAACTTTTTCACGTAAGCGAAAACTATAAACCTTTTAAGCAGAAATGCTTATCCTTTAGATAGCATAAAGGAAGGTGCGGATAAACCAGTAGCAAACGATACCTGCGATGTAACCAACAAAAGCTATCCAGGAGATGTGCTTCATATACCAGCCGAAGGTAATCTTCTCCAAGCCCATTACTACCACACCAGCGGCACTACCGATAATCAGCATTGAACCTCCTACACCGGCACAGTAGGCGAGCAACTGCCAGAAGACACCATCCACAGCCATATCGCCAGCTGCAGCCACAGGATACATTCCCATACATCCGGCAACCAGAGGCACATTGTCAACAATACTTGAAAGCACACCGATGATACCAGTAACCAGGTAGTGGTTGCCATCGAATACGACGTTCAAGCCCTGACCCAAAGCAGTCAATACGCCAATCTCAGCCAAGCAAGATACAGCCATCAGGATACCGAGGAAGAAGAGGATGGTACTCATATCAACACGAGAAAGCAACTTGGTTACTCGCTTCTGAGTGCCCTCGGCATCAGCTCCACGATGCAAACCGCGATAGAAAACTTCGGTAGCAGTCCAGAGAACACCCAATACCAGGAGGATTCCTACGAATGGAGGCAAGTGGGTGATACTCTTGAAGATAGGTACGAAGATCAAACCGCCTACACCCAACCAGAACACAGCCTTGCGCTGACCTTCGGTGAAATCGCTGACCAATGCATTCTGCTGGTCAGAAACCTCAGGCATCATGAGTTCGCCCTTCAACATGGTCTGAAGGATGAGGGCAGGAATCACCATGGAAACCACAGACGGGATGAAGATTTCGGCGATAACGCCGGCTGCAGTAATCAATCCCTTGTTCCAGAGCATGATGGTGGTAACGTCGCCGATTGGTGAGAAGGCACCACCCGAATTGGCTGCGATGATGACGAGGGAGGCATAAACCATGCGATCCTTGTGGTCGGTGACGAGCTTTCGGAGAATCATGATCATCACGATACTGGTGGTCAGATTGTCGAGGATAGCGGAGAGGAAGAAGGTAAGGATAGCGATACGCCAGAGGAGCGCACGCTTCGACTTGGTCTTCATCACCTTGCGAACCCAGTTGAATCCGCCGTTCTGGTCAACGATTTCCACGATGGTCATTGCACCCATCAGGAAGAAGAGTGTTGTAGCGGTATCGCCCAGATGTTCCTGGATGATTCCGGTCACTTTCTCCACCATTCCAGCAGCGCCGCCTGTATAATCAGGGTGCATCAACTGGAGATACTGCATTGGATCCACCATGTAGAGAGTCCAACAACCTACCAACATCAACAGGGCTATCGCAGCCTTGTTTACCTTAGTCAAGCTTTCGGTGGCAATGAGTGCATAGCCGAGCACGAAAACGACAATAATAGAAATTGTAAGTGTAGTCATTACTTCTTATTTATTATTAGATATTCTTTTCCTTTATGTATGATTTGGCACGTACAATTGTCAAACGGTTGCAAAGATACAAAAAGAAAAGCAATAACCACCCTTTTCTGTATTATAATTATATGAAATCGTTTACTTACTTACGGTTTTAACCTGATAATAACCGATTTCGACCAGTATGGTTGAGGCATTTCGTTGTTTAGCACATGCTTGTTGAATTTTGGGAACCCGAAAATGACATCAGTATAACTAGTAAAAAGTTAATTAGTAATAAAGTTCTTACTAAGATACTTCTTACTTTAAAAATTATCACTATCTTTGCATTCAACATTAAATAATGAAGAAGGAAACGATTATGATAGAAAATCCATTTGAATTCGGTAGAGCTGTGGAAGATGAATATTTCACCGACCGCATAGACGACGCTAAGCGCCTGGAAGCCAATCTTACACATGGCATCAATACCATCCTCATCTCTCCTAGAAGATGGGGAAAGACTTCGCTTGTCAAGAAAGTAATAAGCCAGTCAAAACGGAAAGATGTGAAGTTCATCTTTGTTGATATATTCTCATGTAAGTCCGACTATGAGTTTTGTAAGATGTTGGCAACCGAAACCATTTGCCAAACGTCTTCCAAATGGGACGAGTGGATTCAGATGGGAAAGACCTTTCTTTCCAACATCACCCCGAAGTTCTCCTTCGGTACTGATCCCATGAACGACTTTTCTCTGTCTTTTGCCTGGGATCCCAAGGATAACCCTGAAAGGGAAATCTTGCAGCTTCCTGAGAAAATTGCAGAGAAGAAAGGCATTAAAATAGTCGTGTGTTTTGACGAGTTTCAGCAGATAGCAGACTTCAAGGACTCGCTTACCTTCCAGAAGAAGTTGAGAACAGTATGGCAACATCAGAAGTTGACAACTTACTGTATGTTCGGAAGCAAGAAGCATCTGATGACTAAACTGTTCCACACCACAGAATGTCCATTCTACAAGTTTGGCGACATCATGTTTCTCGACAAGATACCGGAAACAGAGTGGATACCTTTCATCTGCGAGAAGTTCAAGAATACAGGGAAGCATATAGAGGAAAAGCAGGCTCTTAAAATTTGCAATGTATCGGAAAACCTGTCTTCGCTCGTCCAACACCTGGCCTGGCTCACCTGGTACAAGGCTAGTCCGAAAGTTACAGATCAGATGATAGATCAAGCTATCGATGAACTTTTGGATCAAAATCGCCTGTTCTATCAGCGTGATATGGAAACCATGACGGTTTACCAGAAGAATTTCCTCATAGCAGTGGCGAATGGCATCAATACCGGACTTTCCCACCGGGAGGTATTGAATGAATATCGCCTGGAAAGCTCTGCAAATGTGCAAAGCGTCAAGAAGGCGTTGATAGCTAGAGATTTCATAGATGTGGATGGGGATTTCGTATCGTTTAACGACCCGTTCTTCAAGTTGTGGATTAGAAGAAACATTACGCAGCTTTGATGGTATTCGCAACAACTCAGCCCCCAAAAACGAAGTTAGCTTCATTAGGCAACGAAAGTAGTTTCGGTGTCTGATGAAACTACTTTCGATGCCTGATGAAGCTAATATACTTACGGAGGGAATTTTTCCTCCATCAACGTTTCCTTTTATTGCCCTGAAGATATAGAAGCAAACAAAGTTACTTTTTGAGGAGTTGCTTCTCTGTATGTCCAGTAGAGGCTGCTCTCTTCGGGGAAAGCATCCATGTATTCATTGAGAGAAGCCAAATGCTTGGATAGAGTCTTCTCATCATACTTGCCTACTGTAAACGACAGAAGATATTTGCCATTGTCTTTTAAATTGACTGGCTTTAGATGGCAGATAGCCTCAGCTATGGCGTCTTGATATTCATAAGAGTAGATAGATACCACATTCTTTCCTCTGATGATATCGGAGAAACTTCTGAAATCAAAGCCTACCATACCATGAATCTCCACATTCTCATGGTACACTTGCAAGAAGTGCTTCAACTCCATGTATGGATTACAGCCTGGATTTTGCTGAAAAGACAAGATAGAGTCGATATCAGATTCATCCTTGATGCAGAGTTCCGGAGTCATTTTTACGACTACATTCTTTCTGGCACGTTCGTGGTTCTCCAATACCTGATGAATATGTTCTGCTCCTTCGGCAGTAGATACCACTACCATATTGATAAGTGTGCAAGAACGGTTCTCGATGGAATACATTCCTTCTGAGCGAAGCTGATTGATAGCTTGCTGACTAACATCGTCAGCAGCTATCAGCAGCAATGAATCAAATGCGATTTCTTTCATGAGAAGACTCATTATCACTATTAAGATGAACTATTATTACTTTAAGGCACTCGTCTCAAAACATTTATTGTTCATATGACTACTCCAGTATCCAGGACGTGCTTTCTCAACACTAACCATACCTTTGAATAATTCAAGAAAATACATAGACATACTTTCTGTTTCGTCACCGTCCTTATAGTTTTGAGTTCTTGACGGGTGGAACATATCTATAAATGGATATGATTTACCATCTATCACCAACTCATATATCTTTACCGGGTTATAGCCGTCTCCACCATAAAGCACCTCTCCCCATTCAAACAGATCGTCAATTATGTCATCACACACATCACCACCCAAGATAACAGAAGGGTTACAGAATCGAATCTGCTCTTTCAACACATCAATTCCTTTCTTAGCATACTCCTTTAAGTCACTTCGCACAGAGCATTTTTTACCATCAGATTTTTTAATATTGATATAAGCTGCATTAGAAAGGTAATACGCAAAATCATCATTGTCAGATTGGTTTACAAAGTCTATTACCTCTTTCTCTGAAACTTCATTAAAACCTTTATTTGACAATAGATGAATCAAACTAAGATATTGACGCAGATGACTACGTAATGTTATCTGGTCTTTGAAAGGAATAATTCCTTCTCCAATCTCTTTTGCAATACCATCTTGATTGAGACTATACGATTTCTCATCATAAGCCTCTCGGTTCATTATCATCACTTTGAACGGAGTTGAAGCATACTTATCAGGGAAAATGACTCCATCTCTAATCGTATATGAAGCATCCTTAAAAATACTATCATACAAAGCCCATAGCTTATCTTCCCACTTATTATATTCTAAAACATTTTCCATATTTTATCTAACTTCGCAACACTATAATTTATATTCTACAAACACCCAAGCTGCAAGAAACAGCCTAGGATTATGCCATATCAGAAATTCCTCTAATCTTAGTGCTGCACGAATAGAATAGCAAAACTCAGAATGGCATGACAAAAGTACAAATAAAATGTGAAAATTAGCTGCATAGGTTCGTTTTTTTTTCGAAAAACGATGAAAATAATGAAATCTGCATGAAATAAATCTATCTTGTGCAACATATTTTCCTACTTTTCCGTTATCTTTGTACCCAAATAAAAGAAACAGAATATGGCTATCAATCAATTGAACAAATATGTCTGGCTGGTGGAAACCATCCATCGGGCCAGAAAAAGGGGCGGCATCACCTTAAAGGAAATCCAAAGCAGATGGAAGGATTCTGATCTCAGCGAAGGAACGGAACTCTCTCGCCGTACCTTCATCAACAACCTCCATTCCATCGAGGAACTGTTTGAAATCAGCATCAGCTGTGGCAGCGGATACCGCTATTACATTGAGTATGGTGACTGCTTCGAGGAAGGAAGTGCCAGAAGCTGGATGCTCAATGCCTTCTCCCTCAATGCCATGGTTGGCAACAGTCACAAGCTCAAGAATCGTGTACTCCTGGAAGATATGCCTTCTGGCAGAAACTATCTGGAAGACATCATCAAGGCAATGCGTGACAACCGCGTCATCTCCATATCCTACTATAGCTTCAATACAGAGGAGTATCATGAATTTGATATTCATCCCTATTTCGTGAAGGCTTTCAAGAAACGTTGGTATGTGGTGGCTTACAGTCCTGGCACAGATGACATCCGATGCTATGCACTCGACCGTATGGAGAATGTCATCATCTCTGAAGAAACATTCAAATTGCCTGAGGATCTGGATCCTGCTGAATATTTCAAGGATTGCTTCGGCATCATCAACAACGAGGACTCTGAGGTGCAAAAGGTGGTACTCAAGGTGGATGCATTCCAAAGCAACTATATCCGCAACCTTCCTCTCCATACCTCACAAAAGGAAACGGAGCGCACAGATGAATATTCTATCTTCGAATACCATCTGAAGCCTGAATTCGATTTTGAACAGGAGATATTCTCCAACATGGATACCATGGAAGTATTGGAACCTCAATGGCTAAGGGAGGATATTGCCGAAAAATTGAGAAATCTCACAAAGAAATACCAGATTTAATCTATCAAGAAATATCAAATACAATCTATCAAGAAATATCAGATACAATCATCTGAAACTAGGAGAAAAAGGCGGCAAATACATTTTTCGTATTTACCGCCTTTTCTTTATGGGTGATGCATCAGAACCCTACCTTTTTCTTGGGGGTTCTTCCTTCCAGCCTTTCACTATCGCAATACCCGACAAGAGATTTGAGCATATCCGCCGGTTTGCCATGCAAAATGGATTGGATGGTATAATGGCGGGCAATGTTCTCAATCTCTCCACCACTGAAATCATATCTAGCGGCAAGGAAAGAAGCATCAGCGTCATTCAAAAATGGTATCATCGTTTGCCAAATCTGTAAACGACCATGCAAATCAGGCTTTTCGAACTTCACTTTATAAAGGAAACGACGCTCGAAGGCCTTGTCCATATTCTCGGCAAGATTGGTTGTGGCAATAAGAATGCCCTCAAGCTGCTCTATCTCCTGAAGAATGATGTTCTGGATATTGTTCTCCAGTTTATCCACAGCCTTCTCTGCACCCACCATACGCTTGCCGATGATGGCATCTGCCTCATTGAAGAGCAGAATAGGAGTCTTTGCCGATTGTTTCACCATCTTTCTGTAATCATCAAAGATACCCTTGATGTTCTTTTCGCTCTCTCCTACCCACATACTCTTGATATCCGAGATGTTAACCTGGATAAGGTCACGACCCGTTTTCCTGGCTATCTGAAGAACCGTCTCCGTCTTTCCGGTACCTGGGGCACCATAGAATAGGCAGGCAAAGCCACTTCTGAAATTGGTTTCCTTCAAGCGGTCTCGGATACCCTGGAAATTCTTTTCATCCAAAAGAGCTGCGAGTTCTTCTACCAGTTTACGTTCCTTATCGTTGTAAAACAGCTGTTTAGGCTTGATACTCTCAAAGGATAACATGCCACCTTTAAGACGGGAGCCTCGTATAGCAGAAAGGTTCATCTCCGAAAAGAGCAGTTTCTTCGCACTGTCTGTAATCTTAAAGGATTCCCTGTCGGCAAAGCCGTCATCGTTGGTATATTCAATGAACTTTTTCTGCAAGAAACGATGGTTGCCTTGGCTAAGGTCTCGCTTAGCCCATCGCCAGACCGACTCACCTTCCTCATAGATAAAATCCAAGTCATGGCTACGGATGTCATCATCGCCATCAATAACAAAAAGTGTACACAACAAGATGAAAAGCGGAAAATCTTTATCCTCCACATTTATATCATACAATGCCATTGCCTTGACAAATGCCAGGTTGCTATTCTTGACAACCAGTGCTCTGAGTTTCTTTCTCAAAACCAGTTTGTTCAGTTTTTCGCAGCGGCATTTCGAGAAAAGTTCATCAAACTTATCAAACAGTTCTCTAGCTGTGAATTCATCCACATCCGAAGGAATATATCGCTGATTATGCTGGAATGCCTCCATCACCTCCATCGGGATGCTATAGCTGAGTCCTTCAATCCGATTCTGACAAATATATTCCTTATCGATAAGTTTCTGAGTTTCGTTGGAATATCTGAGCAATGTCAGGATTCTGCAATCCAGGTATTCCGTCAAATCAGAAAACCGGATTTGGGTATCATAACACCGGTCGGCAAAGAGGGCCATGATAACACTTGCTCGCTTAGAGATACACAATTTACCAGAAACAAAAACAAGATACGGTTCTGCTTTCTGATAAAACTCTTCTCCGAGAGAAGACCCTTTTGCCTTTTCTACGATTATCTCAAAGGCCTGGAGCAAGTCTATCGGCTCCACATCTTTTTTATCTGATATTTGCTTAACCATCATCATACAACATTAATACATTCTTTTTTGGATGCAAAATTAAGATGTACCTATGAAAGTTGGTTTCACAGATTGAGAAATTTTTCTTCTGCGTAGTATTTTTGATGGATAAGCACAGGCAAATTATATGAAACCGTTTACTTATTTACAGTTTTAACCTAATAATAACTGATTTTCTTTGCGCATCTAACTGATTATTCTTACTTTTGCACATCATTAAGTAGTTTTTTAAAGCATCATCAATATGAAACATCATCATTATATGAAATATCTGTTTGTGCTTTTCCTCTTCCTTCCTACCAGTCTCATGGCACAGAACAAGGAAGAGAAGATGCCTGGACATATCACAAAAATACAGAAACTGGAGGATGTGAACGTAACTGGGAATCGTCCTCACTTCATTAGACTTAAGGGATATTATCGCAGTTACCAGACCAACGACTCTGTAATGAAATACTTCAACGACGGCATCGTGGAGTATTACATCAACCTGAAGAATGGAAAGACGGATCTCAATGCCTATTCCAAAAGAAATCTTCACAACAGCCGACTCGTTTCCGAAGACAAGAAACGAGCATTCATGGTCAGCGACGAAGGAACCTTCCGACCTTGGCCGGAAGGGAAGACACTTATTGAGCAATATCGAAAGAAATATCAGCTGAAAGATTCACTGGGCTCTCAACTCGTCCTGCTCAATCAGCAGACAATAGGCAGTATTCAAACGGACAGCAGTCAGAATATCTGTCAGATAGAAATCAACCAGCTTCCTACCTACAAGAATCTGACGCACCAGCTTTTCGGTTATACCCAGACAGATATCTACGACCATGTGGTGGAAACCTATCAGATAAGTCCTGAAGATTACTATTCCTTCAAGGACCTGCTCTTCCTGAAATCAGACAACAGCTATCTTTTCTCTCATAAGAAAGACAAGCAGCAGCAACTCATCCATGTGATTACCGAGCTATATATCACGGAAAAGGAGTATGTAGAAAAGAAGCAATCCATCAAACCGGATTCTTCTACTCCCAAAGAATCAGCTGCCGCCATTACCGATTTCTGCATCAGAAACAAGATACCTTCCTTGCCTGAAGCAACAGAGCAGGAGATGCAGCAGTTGACTCCCTATAATCCTGCAAACATGAAAGAGATGTAAGCGTGTGGGGGAGACTTACTGAAGATGCTTTGCAGATATGCCATAAAGAGAAACGCCCAAGGTTACTGGCAAATTCTTTTTCCTATCTGTACACAGATTTCTTACGCAGCCCTTCTTGAAATAAGCAGGAAAATGAATTTCACCATTACCGCTACTTGCCATAACAGCTACACCTATATAATATTTATGATTGCGCACCAGCTTCAACGGCTCTTCTATCCAAACAGATAAATCCTTCTTATCTGAAATTTCGGATAATCGGACGTACAAAGGTCGATGCTGTACAGGCACAAACTTTGTTCCCTTTACTCAAGTTTCGCATGTAAGCCCCACACGCCCTGAAAAGACAGAAGCTCCTAGCTCTGAAAGGGCATCGCCCTGGGTGCTTATGGATGCAAACCTGTCGTTCTGTAAGGACAAAAGCTTTCAAATACCTGGCAATATACAAAGCTTTTGCCCTTCTATTGAGAACTTGCCTTTCATATTTTGCCTACATGTTTCAAAAAGATGCATATCTATCTTCAAACGTTGATGTCCTGAAACAGGACATCAACCTTCATCTGTCTTAATCCATGAACTTGATCATATCCTGGCGTCTTGGCTTTGCCTCCGGCGATTCATCAGGATAACCCAGGGCGATGCAGTAGAGCAGTTTGTAACCCTTGGAGAATGCCATGCGATCGAGGTAAGGCTTGGCAGATGGCGAATCCAATATCCAACGGGCAGAACTGCCCAGGCAGCAGGAACCGATGCCCTTTGCCCATGCTGCAAGAATGATGTTCTCACCAAGCAAACCGCAATCAATCTGTGCCATATCATAAGTAGTATCGTAGGCGATGCAAACCACGCATGGAGCATTCACGAAGATGTTCTTGAAGCCCTTGCGCTCTGCTATCTTAGGATTATCCTTTACCACGGCTTGGGTTATCGAATCGATGAGTGCAGGAGAATCTATCACTCTGATTTCGTACGACTGCAGGTTCTGACCGTTTGGCGCATGGATGCCGCATTTCAGAATCTCGTTCAGGGTATCGCGGCTAATGACGGAATCCTTGTAAGCACGGATGCTTCTGCGACTCATCATCAAATCGGTTACCACACTTGCAGAGTCAACGCTGGTCATTGCCTCCGGCTGTCTGTTCTCATTGCAGGCAGTCAACATCAGTGCAGCTGCCAATCCTAAAAATATCTTCTTCATATTATTCATGATTAAACTTATATGATTAAACTTATATTGATAATTAGTATTTACCAACGTAGCGTTATTAGTATATAACGTGCAAAGATAGCAACAAATATTGATATCCAAGAAGATACGTTATGCTTTTTAAGAGTTTTTATCGGTCTCTCTGCCATTCTTTTAACAAGTATATATCATAGCCAAACATTTTCCACCTATTTTGCTAGAATTTCCCAAAAACTTCGTATCTTTGCAATGGCTTTATGCAAGATAAGCTGTTTATAAAATCATCAAACGTAGAATTATGGAAAGAAAAAGTTATTCTATAGATATAAAACGCATTGCACAATATGCCATGTATGCATATTGCATTTTCGCATTGTTTTCGCTGGCATTTTCTGTTTGCAGACAAGCGGGCTTATCCTTCAGAACAAATCCCATCCTGATTCCAATAAGTCCCATCCTGGTTACCATCAAGCAACTGGTCTTGCAGCTCGCCCCTATAGCTTTATGGGGAATATTCCGCTACACGCTACCGGCAAGCGTAAAATTGCTACGACGCTGCAGCGAGTTGATGGTACTTTACTATGTGCTCTCATTCATCCTGGGCCAATGCTTCAATCTTCATCTCGTAACGATGATGCAGAACGGACAGACTCCCCAAATGGCTTCCATACTCACCTGGACAGAAAGCACGATGGGCCTGATTTCCGTCATCACCTCCCTGGTAGCCGGCTGCCATCTGTACAGCAAGCACAGAGGTAACATGCGCAAACTGGGCATAGCCCTTATCCTGGTTTTCATGGTATGGCTGATATGCTCGAATCTACTCCCTGTAGCAGTGTTTTATCTGGCAGGTAACACCCAGCAGGCAGCCTTCACCTGCATGAATCTCATCTGTATGATAACCACAACATCGGCTTATATATACGCATACTATAGGATGTTTCGGGCAATAAAAACTATAGGATGTATCGGGCAAAAAAACTAAATAAATACAAATTCTCGGATATACAGTTTTACAGAAAGTGTTATCAGTTCTACAGAAAGTGTTATCAGTTCTACAGAAAGAAATTTGCAATACACTGCAAATTTCACTCAGAAGCACGAGAAATTTGCAATGCACTGCAAATTTCCCCAAAAAGTTTCGTATATTTGCAGCGCATTTCATTTTTAGCAATCAAGATAGAATGCAAAATGAATAGCAAAATGAATAACAAGAAGAAAAAGAATAAAGAAGTATGAATATCAAGGAGAATTATCAACAATATGTAAGCCGATACGCTTCTGAGGTGGCTGCCCTGAAGCGTAAGAATACGGGATTTATAACAGAAGAGCTGCTGGCTTTCGGCGGCATCCTCGCCTTCCTGATCTGCTATTTCGCAATGGATGGGGATACACAGAACTATCTGTTGGGGGCGGTGCTGTGCCTGATTGCCTATCTGGGAATCAGACGACTTGACGACAAAAATAAGGAGAAGATAGAGCATCTTTCGGCATTGCTCAAGGTTTATCAGGACGAAATCAAGGCTTTGGAGGGCGATTTCTCACCTTTCGAGACGGGCGATTCCTATCAGAATCCGCAGCATCCTTATTCCTTCGACCTCGATGTCTTCGGCAAGAGTTCGCTGTTCAACCGCATCTGCCGAACCATCACATCGGGGGGTTCTGAGGCACTCGCCAGGAATCTTACCCGGGAAACGCCTCTGAGCATGGAGGATATCAAAAGAAGAAGGGATTTGCAGAAGGAATTGGCTGGAGAAGGCGAAAACTGGCGAATGGAATTTCTGGCACTTGGCGAAAAGAACAGAAGCCAAACTGCGGATGGCAAAATGGTGAATGGCAAGATGAAGAAGATTGATTCTGCTGCGGTGGTGGATGCGATGCAGAAGGTTTCGAAGATGGAGGTGCCGGCATGGTTTGGATCTCCGGTTTCGCTCGTTATCGGATGGATGCTGATTATCGGAGTCATCGGTTCCGTGATTTTATCGATATGCGATATGGTTTCGGTGGATTTCGCCTTGTGGTGGGTGTTGGTTCAATACATGGTGGTATTCTTCGTCTGCAAGCAGACGCTTGACAAGATAGACAGCAATGGCGGCAAGCTTCGCCATCAGCTCATCGCCTATGCCCAGATACTCCAGCTTATCAACAGGCGCAATTTCCATAGTGAATTAGGCAAGGAGATGCAGGATTCCCTGGCAGATGCCCTGCCTTCCTTTGCCCAACTGGAAAAGATATTGAAGGGGTATGACAGAAGAGGCAACTTCCTCGGTCTTTTCTTCACCGATGCCTTCATGCTGAGCGATTTCTTCCTGGTTCGCAGTTTCATGAAATGGAAGAATACCTATATGATGAAGATGGAGGAATGGATGCACATCATCAGCGAGATGGATGCGATGGTTTCGATGGCGGATTTCAGATATAATCATCCAGAGGCAGAAGAGGCGGAATTTGTTTCTGGAAAGCAGGAAGCAGATGCAGAAAGCGATGTTTCAGAAAATGCAGGAATCGGAAGTCCGGGAATCGTGTTCGAGGGTAAGAATCTCTATCATCCTTTCCTGGGTGCCAAGGCGGTGAAGAACGATTTCACCATCAAGGACGACAACTATTATATCATCACCGGAGCCAACATGGCGGGAAAGAGTACCTTCCTGCGTTCGCTGGGCGTGAACTATATCCTGGCGATGGCGGGTATGCCAGTGTTTGCAGATCTGCTGAAGATTTCCCGTTTCAGATTGTTCTCGAGTATGAGAACCACCGATGATTTGACGCATGGCATCTCTTATTTCAATGCAGAATTGATCAGATTGGAGGAGCTTCTGAAGTTCTGCAAAGAAAGTGCAGAGGGAAAAAACTGCAAGGAAAGTGCAGAAGGAAAGTTCTGCAAGGAAAGTATAGCGGGCAATAAGGAATCACTCCGAACGCTGATTATCCTGGATGAAATTCTGAAAGGAACGAATTCATTGGATAAACTGAATGGTTCGAGAAAGTTCCTCGAAGCCATCGCCAAACAGCCGGTGAGCGGTATCATTGCTACCCACGATTTGGAACTCTCTAAGATGGAGAATGATGCATCAGGCAAATTCCACAACTATTGTTTCGAGATAGATTTGGGCACGGATGTTACCTATACTTATAAGATACAGAAGGGCGTGGCAAGAAACCAGAATGCCACCTTCTTACTGAATAAGATTCTGGAGAAATATTAAAATAGAATTTATAAAAGCACTACAATAAGATTATAAAAAAGGGGAACTCCCGATAATTTGATTGTTTCAAATTATCGGGAGTTTTCCTTTAAAAGAATACATTATAACTCAACACTATCAAGTTATAACTCAACACTATCCAGGCGGAATTTCAGCAAGCCGGCTGGTACCTTTACCATGACCTCATCACCAGCCTTCTTACCCAGAAGGGCCTTGGCGATAGGCGACTTGATAGAGATTTTTCCACTATGCAAATCAGCCTCATGCGGATTTACGATAACATAACTCATGCTGCACTTGTTGGCGAGATTGGTAATCTTAATCTTGCTCAACAAGCCAACGGTATCACTCTTCAATCGAGACTTGTCGATGACACGGGCATTCTCCAAAACCTTCTGCTTGAAGCTGATGCGGCTCAACAGTTTGCCCTGCTCACGTTTGGCAGCATGATACTCGAAATTCTCGCTGAGGTCACCCTTGTCGCGAGCCTCAGCAATCGCATCACGAACGGCAGGCAACTCTACGTTTACCATGTGTTGAAGTTCGGCCACGAGCTCATCGTAGCCTTCTTGAGACATATATTCCATTTTTCCTTGTTTTCTAGTTTCTTATTGTTCTTAATGAATGATGATTTTTTATTCGGGGTGCAAAGTTACTAGTAAATCACGAAATCACCAAACTTTTTTAGTGAAAAAGTGAAGAAACTAAAGATTAGAAAAAACAGAAGCATCCTAAATCATTATTTTTGGGTATTGCAGAAGTAGATAGATATTCTTACCTTTGCAACCCATTTAGTAGAAAACAACAATGTTTAGTAGAAAACAACAATGTTTAGTAGAAAACAACAATGAGAGAAAAAAAGAAGAAACGTTTTACCTGGAAGAAATACCATCGTTGGTTCGGACTTGTACTGTCTGTCTTTATGCTGGTATTCTGCGTATCAGGTATCATTTTAAATCATCGCCAGCTATTCGCCGGTTGTGAAGTAAGCAGAAGTCTGATGCCATCGGCTTATCATATCAAGGATTTCAACAATGGCATCATCAAAGGTTCTATCAAGATCAATCACCGCATCAGCAAAACTCCAAGTGATTCCATCCTGGCGTATGGTTATGGTGGCGTATGGCTTACCGATGCAGAGATGAAAACCTGGAAAGACTTTAATAAGGGATTACCCAAGAACGTGGATGGCAGGAATATCCGCAACATGGTGCAGACGAAGAACGGAGAAATCTGGTGTGCAGCCATGATGGATGTATATCGCTTCGACGGAAAGGAATGGAAGATGTTTCCGCTCGCAGATAATGAAGAGCGTATCGCTGACATTACATTGACCAAAGATAGCACAAGCATCATCGCCATGACCCGTTCTGCCGTTTATGAAATATCCGGAAAGAAGACGAATGCAGCCAACGAAAAGAGGGATGCGATCAGCGAAAAGGCGAATGTTACCCGCAAAATCATCGGTCAACCGGAAGGTTTTATTCCGGAAGTTACCCTTTTCAAGACCGTTTGGAACCTGCATAGCGGTGCTTTCTTCGGATTAGCCGGAAGATTGGTGGTGGATGCCATCGCCATCGTACTTATCATCCTTTCGATAACGGGCATCATCCTTTTCATTCTTCCTTACCGTATCCGCCGACAGAAGAGATTACAGGCAAGAGAAAGTATGCTGAAGCTTGGCAAGCAGATGGTTTTCAATGCCAAATGGCATAACAAGCTGGGATATACCACCATCATTCTGACGCTCTGGCTAGCGATAACGGGTATGTGTCTCCGACCACCTTTGATGATACCTCTGGCGATGAACAAAACTACAGAAAAGGTGAAGGATGGGAATGTTTGGCACGATAAACTTCGCGCTATCCGTTGGGATGCAGCAGAGGGCAACTGGCTTGTTTCTACCTCAGAAGGTTTTCTGCGAGTAGATGAGCATTTCTGCCAGAAGCCGGTTTTATTGGATAAGAAGCAATCACCAAAGATAAGTCCGATGGGCGTGAATGTTTTCGAGAGTGATGGCAAGGGTGGTTGGCTGATAGGATCATTCAGCGGCATGTTCCGTTGGAATCCGGAAAAGAATCTGATTGTGGATTATTTCACAGGGAAAGCCAACCAAGGAAAATCAATGATTCCGATTTCCAGTTCTTTGGTCAGCGGTTATTCCAAGGACTTCTTTGGAGGAAAAGAAGTGATTTTCGATTATAGCAAAGGGGCGAGTTTCGGGAAAACAACCTCTACCCCCGAGTTGCTTTCAGCCACCCCAATGTCGCTTTGGAATGTGGCTTTAGAGCTTCACGTAGGTAGATGCTATTCTCCATTCTTAGGTCCCCTTTCCGACCTCTTCGTCTTCATCTCCGGCTTGCTGATTACGCTGGTTTTGCTTTCCGGCTACATCATTCTGCATCGGAGAAAGAAGAAGAAGAGCCCCAAACTTCCTCGGAAATCTCTCTAACCCAATCTATCTTTGCCCATTGCTCAGCATCGGTCAGTTTATTACCGATCTCGCAAGAGGCGAAGCCGCATTGAGGACTGAGACTTAAGCGATTGAGAGAAATATACTTGGCAGCTTCGTGGATTCTGGCGATGACCGTAGCCTTATCCTCCAACACAGGAGATTTAGAGGTTACCAAACCCAGAACCACCTTCTTGCCATCTGCCACATACTTCAATGGCTCGAAACCACCTGAACGCTCGTCGTCATACTCCAGATAGAAGGTATCTACATCTTCATGAGCGAAAAGATAAGGAGCTACGGCATCGTAGGCACCCTTGGTGGCATAGCAGGAATGATAATTGCCACGGCATACGTGGGTGTTGATAGTCAATCCTTCTGGCTTGCCTTCGATGGCACGGTTGTTCACCTTCAGATATTGCAGAGCTTCCTGCTCAAGGGTGAACCCGTTGCCCACCTTGGCCTTCCAGTAATCGCTATCCACAATCATTCCCCAGGTGCAATCATCGAGCTGGATGGTGCGGCAACCGGCTGCATAAATCTCCTGGAAGAAGGTGCGATAAGCCTGGGCAATATCCTCTATCAACTGGGTGGTGTTAGGATAGAACTTGCGGGTGTTCTCGGCATTCTTGCCACGGAACAGTTCGGCAAGAAACTGTGCAGGAGCAGGAACCGTCTGCTTTGCCTCGAAGATATATTTACCCTCGGCATCCAACTCCTCAAACTGCTTCACAAACAGGAAATCCTTGATAAAAGGATGATTCTCGCCGGTAATCTTGCCGGTCAGTTGGATAGAACCCTTGGTTGTCTCCTCGCCATGAAACTGATAGCCATGCTCCAGTTCGATATGCTCCACGCCATTGAACCCCCACATAAAGTCGAGATGCCAATAGCTGCGGCGGAACTCACCATCGGTGATATAAGGCAGGCGATGCGCCTTCTGCTGCTTGATGACCTCAGTAATCAGACGGTCTTCGATACAGCGAAGGTCGGTGGCAGAAATCTTGCCATCAGCAAACTTGGCTCTTGCTTCTTTCAACTCTGCAGGACGCAAATAGCTGCCCACTGCCTCAAAATGTATATTTCTTACGTTGCTCATTATTTTATCTCCTATATTTTTTAATGATGAATGACTCTTACTTTGCCATTATCTTATGATGAACGGCTCTTTGCATCCGGAATTGCGAGTGCAAAGGTAAGAAGAAGAATTTTATCTGCCAAATATTCTTCGTAATTCAGAAAAATATGCTATCTTTGCAGCGAATTTGGCAAATTCGCAGAATATTATTCTGCAAGAAACGCTAAAAGGAGAAACAAAGAAACTATAAAACAGAAAGAAAAGGAACAATGGCTACAGAAGAAAATCTCGATGAAATCGATATCAAGATACTCAAGTTGTTGCAGCAGAACTCCCGACTCACCGTGAAGGAACTTGCCGCAAGAGTACACCTCTCCCCTTCTCCCACCTTCGAGCGACAGAAGCGACTGGAGCGAGAGGGATACATCCAGCGATATGGAGCGATAGTGGATCATCACAAGATGGGACACAACGTGATCGTGCTCTGCAATATCCGATTGAAGCAGCACACCCACGATTTGATTCAGCAATTCATGGACACCGTGCAAACCATCGACCAGATTACGGAGTGCTACAACACCACCGGAGATTACGACTTCCAGATCAAGGTGTATGCCCGGGACATGAAGGATTATCAGGACTTCATGCTCAACACCCTGGGAAATATCGACTGCATCGGAAGTCTCCATAGCATCATCGTAATTGGCGAAATCAAGGATTCACATTATATCCCTGTGAATCAAAACAAGGAGAAGAAGAATTAAATCAAGAAAGAATTAAGAGAACAAAAAATAAGGAGAAAGAATTATGTTTTGGAAAAAGATCATCATCCTATACCTTGCTCTTCCCATGCTTTTCTGCCTTCCATCCAAGGCGCAGAAGCCGGGAGATATCGTCAGCGAGCAAACCATCAGAAAACTTGGAGAGAAGCATTTCTTCTCCATCTCTCCTATCCCTGACCCCATCTTCCATCTGATGCAAGGAAAGACGTATAAAAAGAATTGCACCGTAGCAAGAAGCGAACTGCGATATCTGAGATGCCTGCATGTGGATAAGGACGGCAGGAAGATAGTGGGAGAAATGGTGGTGAACAAGGCAATAGCCGCTGATGTACTCGATATCCTCAGAAAGCTATATAAGGCAAAATATCCGATAGAGCGAATGAGGCTTATCGACTACTGGGATGCCGACGACGAGAGGGCGATGAGGGACAACAACTCCTCCAGCTTCAACTTCCGCTTCATCTCGCACACCCATACCGTTTCGAAGCATGGCAAGGGACTTGCCATTGACATCAATACCCTCTACAATCCCTATCATAAGCATTTGAAGAATGGCAAGGAAGTGGTAGAGCCAGCTACGGCACGACCTTATCTCGACCGTAGCAAGCACCATACTTATATGATCAGAAAGGGCGATTTATGCTACCGGCTCTTCAAGGAGAAAGGGTTCCGATGGGGTGGCGACTGGAAACATAGCAAGGATTACCAGCACTTCGAGAAATAAGGACACAAGAAGGCTATGCTGTTGTTGCTTGAGATTCTGCAACAAATAGCATAGCCCTTTATTGTCTAACTGCACTCAATTACCTAACTGTACCAAACAGAATTATAATCTCTGCGGTCATCTTCCTCATTATAGAGGTTCTCATACTCAAGGTTCATTGCCTCGAATTTTTCCTGTGTCTGTTTCATGATAGCCCCTCCTATTACTTTAAGTTAATAAATTCGTTTCTATCTTTTGTATATGCAAAAATAGCAAAAAAATGAATCGATGCTGTCAACTATTCAGAAAACTTTTGTATTTTTGCATCAGAAAGCCATATTTGGCGACATTAAGAACAATTAGAATGAAGAAATAATGAATATGAACTATAATAATAAAAATGAATACGGTTAACGAAATTTAGCATAAATAT
>ERZ772893.342-NODE-342-length-64414-cov-5.657965_pt1 | contig 64414 bp, 62 predicted proteins | sample MGYA00511482_ERZ772893 | MGnify/ENA primary metagenome ERZ772893 (study PRJEB29015, sample SAMEA2737687) | human gut metagenome | biome: human gut; feature: human-associated habitat; material: faeces | place: China | collected 2012 ... | reverse complement strand
ACCCGTGATCTCCGAATTTTTGACTTTCACCCAAATTCAAAAATTCAAAGGAGATTGCGACAAATGGGATTTAATTATGGACTCGAAAAGAGAAAGTTCACCGAGGAGTGGAAGAAGCTCTACAGCGAATATAAAGCTGCCGGCATGAGCGAAGAGGATATTCAGGATATCTATGCGTTCGACCTGAATGTGTTCAGGAAAAACAGGACGGAGTTCCAGCGCACACAGCCCCTCTCAGAAAGCTCCTGTGACGACGGAACCGAACAGGGTGAATCTATGTCTGCCCTATTAAAAAAGTTTTCCAGCGCGCTTTCTGCGTGCGACAAGTATTCTTTCCAAAGTGACCCCCGCTTTGCGTGGGTTGATGAAATGGAGAATGACGAATTATATCGGAAGATTATTTCTCTGCCCGAAAGAGATATAGACCTGCTGACGCTGATCGCATTTGAAGGCTATTCACAGCGGGAGGTTGCAGAAATTCGCGGCATTGCCCCCGCCGCAATCTGCAAAAAGATCGCAAAACTCAAAAAACTTCTGTATGGGGGTTAATTTTTGCCTGTTTTCGTTGCCTACCAAGTGAAGGGATTATTTCGAAAACAAAGGAGCAGCAGAATATGAACCATTTGAGCGAGAAGAACTCCGTTTTGAATAGACCGATGTATTTGTGCCTTTGCCCGGTTTGCCTTGGTCAGTTCCTCGACACAGGAATCTATAAGATCGTGCGGGAGAATCACGGACAAGCAAAAGAGCGCTGTGATTTCTGTAATTATCGCAACGGGTACGATTTCATCATCTACTCCAAAGCGGAAAAGAAAGATGAGGTGGCAGACGAATGGCAATGAAAAAGTCTGAGCTGAGAGAACTGTACTTGATGATGTTTCCGGAGTATCCGGACATCGTGAACATCACTCAGCTCCAATCGATGCTTGGTATCAGCCGCCATCTTGCCTATGACTTGATCAATGACGGGTATATCAGAGGCCTGAAAATCGGAAATGCTTTCCGGATACCCAAGGTCAATGTCATTGAGTATGTCATGGATCAGGGAAGAAGTGCGATTTGAACTCCGTTTTGATAATCGCATATTTGAGTATCTCCCACCGACCGAATAAAATATAGATGTCGGTGGGAGATGCCTGTATACAATTCAATGATTTCGGAGGTAATAAAAATGGTATCAGGAACTCTTGCGCTGAAGAACGGCTACTATTATGCCGTTCTCAGCTATCAGGACGCAGCAGGAAAACGCCATCAAAAATGGGTATCGACAGGATTGCCCCAAAAAGGCAATAAGCGCCGGGCAGAACAGGAACTTATTCGTATTCGCAGCGAATTTGAGATTCCTCCGGCTGCTGGAGAATTAAACTCCAATATGCTCTTTGCAGACTATTTAGATCAATGGCTTGAGGTTGTCAGAGCGAGGATCAAGCCCGCAACATTCGGCTCGTATCAAGGGATGGTCAAAAGCACGATTGGCCCGTATTTCCGCAAAAAAGAGCTAACCTTAAAAGAGCTGGAGGCTCGGCACATCCAACAGTTTTATACGGAGAAGCTGAAAACCGTTACGCCGAATTCCGTTATCCACTATCATGCGGTGATTTACCAGGCTTTGAAGTATGCGATGAAAACCGACATGGTACCGCAGAATGTTGCCATGAAGGTGGATAGGCCGAGGAAGAACTCGTTTCAGCCGACCTTTCTTGACGCAGAGCAAATGCAGAAGCTGTTTGAGGTTGTCAAGGGAACGCGGCTGGAACTTCCGGTTTTGGTTGCTGCTTTTTATGGACTGCGCCGTGGTGAGGTGCTCGGGTTAAAGTGGGATGCGATCGATTTCAATCGCGGAACGCTGACCATCAAACGAACAGTCACTGAGGCAACGATTGACGGCACCATGAAAATTATCGAGCAGGATTCTGCTAAGACCAAATCGAGCCTGAGAACGCTTCCCTTGGTGGGGAGCTTCCGCGACTACTTTCAAAAGGTAAAAGAGGCCCAGGAGCTAAACAAGAAGGTTTGCGGCAATTGCTATAACTACGAGTACGACGGTTATGTTTTTGTGAACGAGCTGGGAGAGCGCATGCGCCCGAACTATTTGACGGAGTACTTTCCTAAGTACATAGCAAAACACGGGATGCCGAAGATGCGGTTTCATGATCTTCGCCATAGCTCCGCCAGCTTGCTGCTGGCTAACGGCGTGCCGCTGAAGCAAATCCAGGAATGGCTCGGTCACTCGGATTTCAGCACGACCGCCAATATTTATGCCCATCTCGACTACAGATCCAAAATATCCTCGGCGCAGGCTATGGAGCAGGGAATGCTCCTTCCGAGGTCAGATGATTTCGGGAGCCGCTGGGAAAATGTAACCGAGCAGGGCAAAATAACAGAACCGGATTTGAACCCGGGTTTTTGACTAAAAAAACACGCTGTTCTAACGCAAAAACGGCCAATTCTAACGCCGTTCCAACGCGAAAATCGGAAAATTCAAGGAGTCGGACAAAAAAGGAAAGTCCAGCAAACCCTTGAGTTTACTGGACTTTTTTGGCGGAGAGGATGGGATTCGAACCCATGTGCGATTGCTCGCAAACTGATTTCGAGTCAGCCCCGTTATGACCACTTCGATACCTCTCCGTGTATGTCAAACACGGTCAGAACACCTTGAACCTCAAAAAAGAGGGAAAACCAAAATGTTAGAACGGCGTGTTAGAACAGCGAAATATTTAGTTTTTAGAACCCGCGAAAACCCTTGAAAACAAAGGGAAACGGGTGGACGAAAAAGCCTAAGCCGCGGAGGATTTCGAGTCAGCCCCGTTATGACCACTTCGATACCTCTCCATGTATGTTAACTCGGAAAACCGAGATTAACGCAAGTATTCAGTTGTATTAGAATTCCTGTTAGAACTCACGGTGTGCCTGCGGCGGGCGAATGACCGAAACCCGCACGGTTAAAGGCTTTTCGGAAGTCAGGCTTCCGTTAGCCGAAGGAGATTTCGAGTCAGCCCCGTTATGACCACTTCGATACCTCTCCGCATGTTGATTCGGAAAATCAACATTACAATTATATCATATATTATTCGGTTTTGCAAGCGTTTTGCAAAATTTTATCATTCGGTATTTGAACGTATTTGTCCGCATTCGTTTTATACGGCGCAACGGCATCGGTATCGGAGCACATTTTGTGAAGATATCCCCTCCGGATGCAGGGCAAAATCATTCCCCTTGGAATCCCATTCCGAAATCCCTCCCGAACTTCTTTCCGCCTGCATTTCCTCCCGGAATTCTTTCCGCCTGTCAATCCGTCCTGCCGATCCGGTCTGCTCCTCCTGCCGCCGACGCGCCCCGGGAAATGCCGCTGTCGGCACACCCCGAGCCGTGAAGGCGAGCATACACTTTCACCGGCAGAGTTATTCGTATTTTACCGCAATATAGCGATAAGAATATCCGCTTATTTCGAGGATCATCGAAATTCTTACCGGGTCGATTTTGTCGGTGAGAGAATGCGTTTTCTCTATCTCCGCACGGTAAATGTTGCGCGCGATTTTTTCATATTTCGTGATCTTCAGATCGTAAAAGTTCTCATAAACGCCGATGGGAAAGACGTAGCTGTCGGTCGCGTTGTCATAATATCCGGAATCGCAAACGGCGTTCCCCGGAAATCTTTCGTGCAGAATTCTTTCGACCGTTTGCGCGGGAACGCGGTATGTTTTTTCGCCGTAGTCGAAAATTTGCCGCAACTCCGCCGTGCTGTACATCTTCTTCAATTCCGGAATGCATGCATACTGCAGGTATTTTACATAATAATCCGAATCGCTTTCATTCGGAAAACGATGCCCGGTAAGCGCCTGATCGTAAGTCTTGGCGGCGGTTATGATGACATCTTCGGCGGTCATCGAGCCGCAGTTCTCGGAGTTTGTTACGGACAGATAGCGGTATGAGGTCTCGGACTTTATTTTGAGCAGAAAGTCAATATATATCGGCGGAGCGAAAGACGGATTTGTCGGGCAGCGGCGGAGCACTCTGACGCTGTAAAAAGGTCCTGCGAGGTTTGCCGATCCGATAATTTCATAATCATAATCGTAAAATGGGTTCGAATTTTCGGTATTCGGCGATTTTTCGTAAATCCTGAACCGATACTGCGACAGGGATATATCGGTGTCGTACTGTTCGATTACTTGCAGAAAAAATGCATCATCCGGGACAAAATCCGACTTTTTGCCGAGATTGAAGAGGGAAACTGCGAGCAGAATTATCACTAAGATTTTTCTCATGAAGTTTGCCTCCTTTGCTTTTAACGGAAAAATTGTTTGGGATCGACATTATTACGGGTGTTCTGTGGTTTCGGCATATTTACGGATTATTTTCTTTGAATAAATATATGCTTGCTGTTCCATTCCGCGGTCTGTTTGTTTTAGGTTATTTATCCACTGATAATAATGAGTCAGCTCATGGGCTATTGTTCCCAATACTCCGGCAATGGAATTGTCTCTTCCGTAAATAGCGAGATCCTTGGAATATTCACCTGTGGCAACCCTTATATAAGGTTCCTCAAAACGGTTATATGGTAAAAAACATGTTCCGGATACAAGATCGCCGTCTTTCGCGGTAATGAATTCCGAGGACTTTATGTATATTACAACTCTGAAAGGGAAATAGTAGTTTCTTCTGATCCATAGGATAAATCTTTTTATTGATTCTTTCAAATCCGTATCTATTCCGTGTTCGTAACGAACACGCAGCCCTCTTCGGACATCTGCATTACCGTAGAATTCTGTCCAATCGGTTCTGTCCCATAAAAACATAACATTCACCTGTGCTTTCTGTGGTTTCTGCCGGAGTGTGCTTTTTCGACGGTGCGGGATTTTTGCTTGAAGCATGATTTGGGGACTCGGTTCACTCGTCCGATTGCGGATTCTCCTCCGAATAAGTGCTCTTTTTGTGGTATAGCCGTTCAAACATTTCCGGTTCGCACTCTTCAAAGAAATATTCGAGTATTGCTCTGGCATATACAGTTGCCTGACGTTCTTCACCGATTTTGGTAAGCTGCACATCATTTACCCATTGAAAATAGTGAGTTAGTTCGTGCGGTATGCCTAACAAAGTATTCGCAATGGCAAGGTCTCTCCCCCATTTTTTCGTTATTTTTTCGTAATCCCCGAGCGCTATTCTTATATACGGTTCTTCGGAATGGTCGTAAGGACCGAAGAAGATTGCCGGGCATTTATCCCCGTCAGCCGCTCGAATGAATTCCTTGTTCTTGAAATAGATCGGAACACGCATCGGGAAATCCCAATAATATTGCAGCCATTTGCACATTTCTTTGCAGTACGCTTTAATTTCAGGTGATACGTCCGGGTCGAATCGGGTGCGGAGCCCGCGCCGGCAATTTTCGGGTAAAACTTTTTTCCAACGTTTTGTTTGCCATATATCCATAATAGTTACCTGTGCTTTCTGTGGTTTCTGCCGGGAGTGTGCTTTTTCGGCGGTGCGGGCATTCCGTCTCGTCTGTTGTTGCGGAGTACGCCGTTTTTCTTAATTTACGGACAGTGTCGGATGTATCGCCGTTGTTAGACAACCGATTCTCCGGATTTTATAACCGTCATCAAAGTTCGGCAACGATTTTGACGACTGAAAGAGCCGCGCTCGGCATGACGTAACCGTCTATGAGCGAGAGGGCAGTGCGGTATGGGCTTCGGAAAAACTAAAGTATGAATTTCATGCTTTCGATGATCGAATCGCAGATTTTCACTTCTCTGTTTTTTCTTTCGCTCAGATATGTAGCAAATACGATTTTTGGATATTTTGCAACAACCCAAAGCTTGATAAACCAACCGTCGGATTCTGTCCCCGTCCCGGATAAAACCGTTTTGCCTTCTTTTGTCAGAAGTATCAGCGGAGAATGCATTTTTATATTGTTTTTGTCAATGAATTCTTTAGCGAATATACTTACATATTCATCGAGAAAAACCGAAGAATCCAATATGTTGAAAAATGAGACTGTTACGGAACCGTTTCCGTCGGGATTGTATATCAGAAGAGTGTCGTCATCTTCTTCCGCTGTCCAATTTTTAGGAAGCTCGTAACTCAGACAATCTCCGTGCTTCAGAATCATGTATTTCTTCTCCTTGCAGTAGTATAATCTTGTCTGCGGACAAAAGAGTGTTCGGCTTGCGGCGGTGTGACCTGACGGCGCTCCGGATGAAAAAGTACGCTTTTTGAACTATTCCCAACAGTATCTGATTTCGGAGAACATGTTGGTTTCTATGACCCCGAGCGTGCTGAGAGACCGTCCCTCATAAGGGAAAAACGCTCCGCGAAAATGGATAAGACAGCTGTCACAGATTTCAGTGAATATTTCCAACGAATGATTTGCGGAAATCATATCGCCGAGCTCCGCCAAAGAAACGGGGATTCCTTTCAGAACAGCTCCTTTTTTAGTCGCCCGCCGTTTGATTACATAACAACTGAAATCGTCCGGAGCGCATCCCGTGATTTCGGCATATCCCGGAGACACTCTTGTCATTGTCCCATTTTCGATCAAATCGAATCCTTCGTCGAACATAAGGATCACTGAATTTTCCGTGCACTGAATTTTTGTTATTCTTCGGTCGTGCAGGCTTATGAAAGGTTCGGAAACCGATTGAAAATTTTTGATAAGTGTTTTCATTTTGTGACCTCACTCGGGCAGACTCGGAATGCTTTCTGCCGATTTATTCACTGCATATACGGTTAGGGTAACATACCAAATGTTCTTCTCCCGAGTCAACCTTAATAAACCTCCACTGCTCTGTATCATGCGATGCTGCATCGACTATGATCTCCATAACGGTACCATCCGAAAAGCTTATGCTTACATCGCCGCACTTTTGCACGAAAACATCCCGGATTTTTGTGTTTTTATTCTCGGCAATATTTTCGTTTATAATTTCGGAAATCGTATTGCTTCCGGAATCTGACGAGGAGTAGTAAATATCTCCGGACGAAGCGGTAATTGTGCCGTTGTCCGTTAAGCGGCACAGGCACTGTATATGAAGCTGATATTTGCGCCTTTCTTTGATAAAGGAAAGACACAGCATGTCCAAACACCAAAATGAATCGGACAGCACGGCTCCTGTCAGAATGCTTTTTATATCAAACATACCGTTCTCCTTTTTAGATTTTCGACAGCTTTTGAAATATGTTACGTTTTCTTCGTTTTTCGGCGGATATTGAAAGAAGTGTTTTTCATTTTTCGTGAAATACCGCAGTGTCGGCTTGCCTGTCAACGGTAATTTTGTACCGCCTACTTGTTTTTATTTACAAACCAGCGTTTATAGGTCTTGTCTCGGTCGCGTGAGCTTGCGAACAGCAGCATAATGATGATCCAAATAGAATCAAAAATGCAAGCGGTTTTGGCGGTCATTTCACCAAGGTGATTGTCAAATCCTACATAATTAAAAATGACGGATATGAGCAGACAGACGGGATAACTGATTAAAACGATAAAATAAAACACAAGAAAAGGTTTTGGCAGACATTCTCTGAATTCGCTGAAAAGCAGCCGACTGTAAAACGGATGTTTCTTTTTTTCTTTTTTATATTTTTTCGTTCCGAAAAGCCACTCCAATGCGCCTGCCAAAAAAGAATAAAGATATAGCAGGAAAAAACCTCGTACAACGCCGAGATAGATAATTTGGCTTCGAAGATCTTCAAACAAGATGTTGTTCTCAATATCCATTACTTTTTACTCCGAGTTTGGGATTGCGGAAACGATCCGTTTTTTGTTTCCGCCGATCAAAATGACGGCTCGGGGCTTCGGGTCTGCGGTAAAAATTTCGGGACAAAGGTATCCCTCACCAATGCGTTCCTGTATTTCAAAAGGTAAAAGGAATGCTTCCATGTGCTGATTTGCCCCGGATTTGTAATACAGATATTCTCATCTGAGATAAACATACCTGCGCGATTGTGGTAATCAAGATTGTATAACGGTTTGTAAACGTCAATTATGCGAAATCTGCTTTTTTTCAAGAGGCTTCCGGAATCAAACCATGCGGCGGTATAAAGCTTTGCACCGAATACATCCTCTTTGCTTTTCGGAATCGATTCGAGTTCATCAGAAACGGCGATAAGAAAATACTCTGAAAGAAGAATCTCCAAGACAACGGCACCGTAAATTTTCCCGCTGTCTCTGTACCATACGACCTCACCCTTTGAGAGAAACATTTCTTTCGTTATTTGGTACGGCGGATTCAACGGTTTCCGGTTTTCGCTCTTCAGCTTTGCGAAGAATTTATCGAGTTCTTTGCTTCTCTTTTCTATCATAGAATCGGAAGCACCGCAGTCTTTCCAATAAAGCAAATCTGTTTTTCTTAACGCGACAGCTTTATCGTATAACTCTTTTGACAGCTTGCCGTACTGCCATTGGCAGTACGCAACTGCAAAACAGGCAATGTGTCCTTCCGGATTGTCACGGTACTGCTTTAAAAGCGCGGCAGATGTCTCTTCAATGCTTTTGCATGACGCATATTCTTCCAGGAAATCATCACATGCCTCGTGAAAGGTGTCGTTTCCGTCGATTTTACAATTCCATGTTCCCATATATTCTCCGTGAGGATGAGCGCTTTTACCGCATATGATTTTGACCGAAATGACTCGGCAAATGAATTGCCCGGCTGAAAAAAGATTTGCTTTTTCGATATTATTTCGAATTACGTCTCAGTGAAATCAGGCGCGTATTTTGAAATAAGCGATTTAAACTGATCCTCGTCAAACACACTGTATCCGGCATAATATTTGAGCCCTTTTTCAGGGGTATATTCGGTTTGCCCGTTCCAATTGATCAGTTCATAGCTGCCGTTTTGGTAAGAGATTTTGATGACCGTGCCTTTTTCGCCTTCCGGAAGTACACTTATCGGGTCTCCGAAATATGTATGACAGCCAATCTTTCGAAAATCCTCTAAGAATGTGTCCGTGTCCGCTATGCTCTGAATTTCGGTTTCCGTCAGATTGTCACCTTCTGCCGAGGATACATTTACAATTGCGATTTCCGTGATTTCATCGGATGGGTTAAGAAAACGGTATACTTTTGTTTTCCCGCAAGCCGGAAGAAGAAAAATCAGGATAATTACAGCAGTCCAAATAATTACCTTCTTCATGAACGCCTCCTAGTAAAAAACATTTTAATTGGAGCTTCGCATGTCCGCCGCCGGTAGTTTTGTGCCGGCACGCAACGCCGTTTGTGATCTCGGCAGACTGCCGACATAGCTCATTTAATTGTCATTTAATCGAACTTCGCATCCCGCAGGACGATTTTTTAAACGATCTAAACGTTCGCTAAAGTTCATTAATAAACCATACTCAGTCTCAACAAAAAAGCAACAATTGTGTTCACTGTAATTTCCTCCGTCGGCGAGTTCGGCGTACACTTCGATATTTATATGCCCTAATTTGTCTTTATTAAAGAATCGTAATGATAAACACGCTGTCGAGTCATCTCCTTTTTCCCCGTTTGCCCATAAGCCTTCTTCAATATTTCCATTGAGAAATTGCTTAATCTGGAAAATCAGTTCGTCAATTAAATCGTCATCAACATATATTTCTGTTGTTATAGTTGCCACAGAAGAGGAGCACACAGCCTTTAATTGTATTGCAAAAATATCTTCCCATATTTTGCTGAATATAATGTTATCTTTCATCGCATTATTCCTTTTTGATTATGGTTTAAACTTAAAATCATCAAACATATTTAGGCTTTTATTATAGACATAATAGGCATTGCCACAAATGCCGACAGATAAATTCTATCCCTTATTTCTTTTTTTGTTTTGGCTTTTGCCCGCGCCTTTTTGAAATCCAACGTTCATACTTCATATCGCCGCTAGGAGTCCAAAAAAGGAGACTTATTACTATTACCAATAAACAATCAAGCCACCATATAGTTCTTGCAATTTTTCCGCCGATGGTTAAGGGTACGAATAAGCCGATAATTATGCCGGCCGGATGGATTGTCAGAAAAGCAAAATACAGTACACGTATTATTTTTGGTATTTCTTCCTTATATCCGCTATATAATAACCATTCTTTAAAGGTTTCTCCTTTCTTTCGCTTTTTGTATGCGCTTTTGTTAAGTTGATAAAACTTTATGCCCACAATGAAGCCGCGGAAATATATAAAAGAGAGCAGTTCAGAGAGAACCAATAATATGATCTGCCGTTCAATACTCATTTACGCTACCTCTCGAGTATACGGTGATATTGGCATTTCATAAAATCTGACGTTGCTGCGGCTGCTGCCACTGTGAAAATAAAATCAACAATGACCGTATCACTTAGCATAAATCCGGCGAGCTTATCGGATTAATTACACCTATGTGCGTGCTTGACTGTGTAATTCAGTTTCACTCTTGCTTCTCCGATCGCAGTAACGGATTGTAGATATCGGTAATTGTTGCGTATCCGACAATACGCTCGCCTTCTTGTATGTTGATCTTTTTCCCGATCCACAGACAATGCGGATATGCTTCCGGCGACAAAAAAGTGATAGTTCCTTTAGCTGTCCCGTCCGGAGGAACAGAGCAAGCACCATAGTAATGGTGAATTCCTGTAGTTAAATAATTATCCACAACTAAGTGAGCCGGTCTGTACCCATCCACTACGGGATTTTTTCTCCTTCCGTTGAATTCAAATATGACTTCAACATCCGGGGGCGCATCTATAATACTAAGGCTCATAATATTCTCCTTTTACTTTATGAATCGGATTGTCCCGCTCACGGCTTGATTGAATGCCCAAAGTTGGTCACCATATACAGTCAAAGTGCCCGCGCGAAATATACTTGTATCAACTCCGCCGGTGTACAGTTGACCAAGCATACTTTTGGGGATTTTTGCACTCACAATGATACTTTGCTGCAAATTTATCGTAACTGCTTTTTTCGGTTATCCTTTTCGAATTTCTTCATTTCTTGAAAAGAAATATCTATCCGGCATTTAGGACAATAGAAATATCTTGTTCTATATTCAACATCACCCACAAAATAAGTATCTCCTGCAGAAAAATCATAGTCTTTTGCCTCGGGAGATTTTGAATTTACAATTTTACTGACATATCGCAGTTCTGCTTTACTGCCGCACTTAGGGCACACATGTTTTTTCCAATGTACATAGAATGGATTTGCAGCATAGATGTATTTAATTGCTTTTTTCATAAAATTCTCCCGATGAGAATAGTGTTGGGGAAGAAAATCGCTTATGTACTCCCTTGCAAAAAATTCCGACAATTCTCTGCGGTGCGGGCATTCCGTATTTTTGCCTTGCACTATAATCCTTTGCTCAGATCATCGGCAAGGCTTGACAAAATGTCAAGTGCGTATTCGCACTCCTCAGCTTCTTTGCTTATAATGTCGCTGTACCGTTTCTTTTGTTCTTCGCTGAGCGAATCCATGGAATCTCTCAGCATTGTCTCGACATTCCAACGCACCTCGAAATTCTCATTTATGATGCTTACGAGCAAATCCATATACGGCAGATAATCGTATTGCTCCAAGGCACTGATCAGACTTCCCCTGTGATTGAATGTTTTTGGGTCTTTTATCAGGCTTACGAGCGGCTCTATGAGTTTGGGATTTTCGGTATCCGAAATTTTCAGAGCAAGCTGATTTCGGACACTGAAATCATCTGCGGCGAGAAGTATTCCTATGAAAAAATCGATATTGTCGTCTGTGATTATTATATTCTCAAGCGCTTCAAAGAAGCTGTCTCCGAAAGTATATTCAGATGTGGGATTCATTGTAAATTCTCCTTTTGATTATCAGTTATTTGGGGAAAGGTTTTCCCGATTCATTGCGCCCCCCGCACGTGCACGACCGAATTACTCTCCCACAGGCATGATAACCGTCTTGTTTAAGCCTTCCAGCGTTTCCAATGCGCCGGAAAGGTTTTTGTGATAACCTTCAAAGCGGGATTTGCTGAGCCACGGAAAACAAAATACTTGTTTCCCGAAACAGTATGCTATAGCCGACATTGCCCGGAATATTTCATTTCCGACACCTGCAAGCGGTCGTTCAAAGCGTTGACTGTCAAGGCAGAACAAATCTTTCACATCGTCGGCGCAAAGGGTAAGACCGCTGTTCTTTAAGCCTTTTTCAACGCAGTGCCGCACGGAAGCCCTTGAGGAGAACAAGGGAAATGATCTGTCCATGTAGCAAGTGAATTTCGCCAACTCGTGAAAGGGCAGGGGCTCGCCGTTTACGGCGATTTGCGGAATTTCGGACATTACAAAGTCCTTCGGACGGCATTCAAACATAGACAGAAGATAGCTTACCGCCCAACTGCCAGAATCGATTTCGCCGACGAGCATATTTGTACCTTGTGAAAATGTATAGCCCGAGTCGCCCGATAAAACGTCAAACGCCGAATAAAAGCATGACTTGCAGTGAATATATCCTTCGGCGCGAATTTGAATTTTGTTTATGGCCATTTTTCTGCCCGTGTGTCCTTTCTTGATATTATACGGATTATGTTAATGCGCTCACGGGAATTGAAATTTCCGCGTGATCTCCCAAAGCATGGGGGATCATAAGGCTGATAATCAAACGATCTTTGCAGCTTGCACTGCTGCACAGATTTTCATCGGAAGAATCAATTTCATTCAGAAAATATGAGATGCCCCCGCACGAATTAATATAATCGTATATCGGTTCGCTCAATTGCTCTTTGGCACACTTGTCCACCTCCGGAGCAACCCGTTCAACATCATAAAAATCACTGAATTTAACAGTGCTGCAGCTCTTCGGCTCAATGTTCAGCGTGCGGAAAATATTTATCGGGTGCGCCGCAGCGGAAACGTTGAAATTTCCGAGCATAACCATACTGAATCTGTCTTCGTCGAAAAGAGTTACCTCGCAGGTAAAATCAATGTATGAGTTGCTTTCGGAAGATTTGCCGCTTTCCAAAAAATCCGACACATAAGAATTGCTTGTCGCATATTCTTTTATCATGTCGTTGATTTTCTCCTTGTTAACGCAGTGTCCTTTTATTTGAGGATATTCTATATGTATATTACCTTTTGAAAACACACATGTTTCAACATCGTATTGTCCTTTGCACGCAGAAAGAAATAATATACAGCATATAAGAATCGCACCTATAAACACTGTCAGGATAAATACAAGGAACGTCGAGTTTTTTCTTTTGATCATTTTTCCTCCTAAGATGATTTGAATCGAAAGTAGTGCCGCAGGCTGAAACGCGACTGCGTCCGACGAGTAAAAGCAGGGAGATAGTTCGGGATTACTCCGCAATCTCGATGATTACTTCTTTTGATACAATATGAAATTCATCTCCGGAAAACATTTGAAACAGTATGTAAAGGGCGTCTTCCGTATATTCGCCGTGCTTTAATAAATAATTCTGCAAGTATGAAGAATCTTCTTCCACAGTCAGCGAAAGAATCGTCTCCGAACTGCCGTACTCCTTTCCTTTAACAGCAAGTGCGATTTCAACATTCCGAAAGATCAGATTCATCCCGACATTAAAAAATGTATTATACAACTCTATCTCGATACTGTTTCCCTTGCAGCTGCATTTGACATTTTCCACTGTTGCATCATGCGGACAGCTTTTGTATATAAACTCTTTTAATTCTCCGATGTTATTTTTATCAAATCTGGGCATCGTCCGACCTTCCTATCTTTCCCCAAAATATATTGTCGCATATGGTTCGGGCACCTTTGCCCCGGGATAATAGTGTCCTGTTCCGCGTATGTGGTAATGAGACCCGTTTGGATAATTAAGATTTTCATCCCATCGAAACACCTCTGTTTTCGAAGGCGAATCCATCCAACTAATAATCCTTCCATTCTTTGTCCCCGGTCTGGGAACTTTAACCAACCCCATAGGATTGAACATATCTGGATTCGCCGGAAAAAACACCGGATGTTTGGGATTTGTCGGAGCAGCCGTATCCTTAACCTTTTCTTCCTGTTTGGGTATAGAAATATTCGGTTGCTTTGCAGCCTGATAAATCCCGTATCCAATAGCCCCCACCGTTATCAATGCGGCACCCGATATGGCGGCGATATCACCAAACGGAAGCGGTCCGTCGGCTACTGCAACTCCACCGCAACCGGCATAAGCCGGAGACATGACTCCTATCGCCTTGCCGATTTCGGAAGCAGCTGCTTGTGCAAAATCCCAAAGTTCGGCAAAAAAGTTTCCGCCGTAATCAACTCTGTTTACAGGATTATTTCCGCAATACGCAAATAAATTCAGAGATGATGAGCTGCCACCGACCAAAATTAATGAATCCGCCGAAATAAATCTGCAAATCGCAGGATCATAATACCGACTCTTGAGATAATAGAATCCCGTCTCGCTGTCGTAGTAGTATCCGCGGTATCTTATCGGATTTATTACACCGAAGTGGTTTGATACATTAATGTCATTTCCGTTGGCGTACTTTATCGATACAACCTTGCCCCATGCGTCGTATTCGTAATTCGCAACAACGGTGTTGTTGACGTTGCGGATTTGCAATACATCGCCCTGAAGATTCTTAATGAGATAGTACTTCGCATATCCGCCGCCGGTTGCACTGTACGTTATCGCATAGGGACTTCCCGTCTCGTCGTAGTGGTAGAGAAGGTACGCCCCCGTGCTCCACTTCTCGGCGATAAGACGGTCTCCGTCGTAGTAGTAATTCTTCGTCACACCGCCGGAGGTCTTCGTCTTGCGAAGCCCGCCGAAGAAGTAGGAGAAATCTACGGTCGTGCCGCCGACAACGGCGCGCGGTGCCGATATACCTTATGACTGCAGCTTTTTCATTACTTCTTCTCTGTTCAGTATCAAACTGTAAAACTTCCCCAGATTATCAAGAATGTATTTTTTTCCTTGGTATATGGGTGGAAGAATCTTTTCTTCAAACTCCTTGTCAAAATACGGGCGCAACTCATCTTCGGTATATTCCTCGTATTCGATAGCCCCGGTTAAAAAGCACTTGCCTTTTATTGTTTGCTTTTTGGACATTACAATTACCCTAGCCATAACCTCAATGTCATAAATGCTAGGATAATTTGTTTCATCTGTATAGCTTCCTATATAATAACCGTAGTTAATATAATACTCGTCGCCAAAATTGGATTTCTGCAAATCAATTTCGCATAAAAGATCATGTCCCGCTAAATAAAACGCATTTTTTTTCTTTTTGAATCCCCGTGCCTTAAATTCTTTTTGGCAAAACGCCTTAAATTCTTTTTTATCCATAATTTTCTCCGTTAATATAAATCAAGTACGAGTTTGAATCCGCCGTATTTAAGTAACTGACAATTTCATGATGAAGCAAACTCACTTTTTCCGTATGCTTTTGAATCCCCTTTGAAATCCAAAAGTGCTTCCTCCCATGGCTTGTCACCTCGCGCTTCAGCCAATGACAGGCATTCGGATAACGGGTTCTTTATGTCTTTTTTTGATAGTTCTGTGAGACGGTCGTAAATCAGCTGCGCACCCGGCCAATTCAAATCCTGCAGCCATTCAAGCAGATTCGGAAGATACGGGCGCAACTCCGCATCACTTTTGTCAACCAATACTTTTGCACAGTTCTCCCAAATGGATTTGCTCTCTATGGGTTGAATTAAAACGGAAAGGTATTTGATCCTTTTTGCTTCCTCAATGCCGAGTCTTTGAGTTTCCTCGTCATTGTCCCAATACAGCATTTCGAATATTCGGTCTATATCGGACATAAAGCTTGACTCTTTTTTGTTTTGGACTGCGGATAATGTTTGAGTCCGAATTGCATCTTGTTCTTGTTGTATTCGCTTATCAGCCGTTTTGCGGATGGTTTTTCGACAATTTTCACTCGACAAGGGCAAAATGTTTTCACCAGAGTGCTTTTGTGATGAAGCAAACTCGCTTTTGCCGTACGCCTTTGAATTATTTTTGAAATTCAAAAGCGCATCCTTCCATAACTTGTCGCCGCGCTGCTCGGCTAATGACAGACATATGGATAACGGGAATTCCATGTCTTTTTTCGATACCTCTGTGAGGCGGTCGTAAATCAACTGCGCACCCGGCAAGCACAAAAGCTTTATCCATTCAAGCAAACGCGGGAGATATGGAGACAACTCTGCATCACATTTGTCCGCCAATACTTTTGCACAGTTCTCCCAAATGGATTCGCTTTCTACGGGTTGAATAAAAACAGAAAGGTATTTGATCTTTTTTGCTTCTTCAATACCGAGCCTCTGCGTTTCTTCGTCATTGTCTCGGTAAAGCATTTCGAATATCCGGTCTATGCTGTGCATGAGCCTTTTGCTCCTTCTTAAATTTTGTAATCCTCCGGCGGAAGATCGTCAATCGAAATTACCGTCATTTTATCGCCGTCGGAGTACATGCGGAGCGCGTTTCTGAAATCGTCCGCAGTTTCAAACTCTTTCTCGCCGATGAAAAAAAGTTTGTCGAAAAATTCGGATTTTCCTTTGTCATAATCGGAACTCGCCCCGACTTTAATTTTTTTGTTGCCTGATAAAATCTGAATTTCGATTATAGAGTTGCTGTCTGCCAGAGAGACTATCTTGTCGACAGAGCATGTCTTACTTCGCTTTTTTTCCTTATCGGATACCGCGGCAGTCTTTTTTCTGTTGCCGGGTATCGTTAAAATTTCCGCAATAGATAGGATAATGCGGATGATTCCTGCACATATGAGAATTCTACATAAAAAATTTACTGTGAAATTTGCGATTTCGCCGTTAAAGTGAAAAACGAGATTACGGTTGTATATTGCAGCTAATATCAGAACAGATAAAAGCAGTTTGATTATCGGGTATTTGTATGATGTTGCATTATCGTCAAAGTCGAATATTTTCATTTTTTATTTTTCTCCTGGATTCCACCGCCCGGCGGCGGAAGATCGTCAATCGAAATTACCGTCATTTTATCGCCGTCGGAGTACCTCCGGGGCGCGTTTTTAAAATCGTCCGCTTTGGATGTTGAAGATCTTTTCATTATTTTAATACGTCAATTTCATTTTAACACAAATGAGAAAACGTGTCAAACGAAAAATAATATTTTGTCGAATAATTGTTCAAAATAGCAAAAAACTCGTCCGCTCAAAAGAGCAAACGGCTCGGGCATACCGACCGTCGGCCGGAACGGAGCGGCGGGCTTTGCGATTTCACAATCGACAGACCATGCGGCAGCGGTCAGCGGAATACGGCGTCGCCGCTCCGCAATGCGTTCCCGCTTTTATATGAAGCGTTCCCGAAAGAAAAAGCACGGCGTCCCGACGCTTTCGCATCGGAATCGACCGTGCTGTTCGCTTAAAATGTAGTTTCGGATTGCTTTTCTCGGCGTTTCGCCGATTCTGCGGCAAAACGCCTGCTGCCCGCCCGACGGACGGCGCTTCGTATCCGCGTCGGACGGTAAATCACGCTTTACTTCATCTTTTCCCAACGTTCCTTCGTCAGGATGTTCGTGTGATCGGTTCTTACCTCGCCAAGGAGCGGAACGGGAACCTCGCTGTCCGTATGATGAAATACAAATCCCAATTTTTCCTGAACCCGCTTTGACCTTTGATTTCCGTCGAAATAACGGCACCACACCGTCGTCATGCCGAGCTCCTCAAAGCCTTTTCGGATAAGCTCCGCGGCGGCTTCGGGGATGTAGCCTCTTCCCCAGAACGGCTTGCCGAGCCAATAGCCGAGCTCGCATTCGTCGTCACGGTTTGTTACGTCCGTATGCCCGTTCAGTATCAGTTCGATAGCGCCGATCGCGGTATTGCTGCCTTTTTCGCATACCGCATAGCATTCCGCGCCGCTAAATACGTTTTTTATCACGTCTCTGCTTTCCTCGACGGATTTGTGAGGAGGCCAGCCCGCAATCGGACCGACATCCGGATCCTTTGCGTATTCAAAAAGATCGGCAGCGTCCGCTTCGGTCCATTTTCTCAGTCTCAGTCTTTTCGTTTCCAACATTGCTTTCGCTCCTTTCGGAATCTGCTGCCGCGCCCCGATCGGGTTCGGACTTGTACGGTGCGGGGAGATCTACAAAGATTATATCACATCCCGCGTCACGCTGCAAGTGCGGTACCAAACATCCTGCGCGGCATATGATAAAGTCAGGCGTGTCAGAGGGCACGATATTTCACAGCGAAGCTGTTTCATTTGTCCATGTGGGCAAATTTCATTACTTCTTCACTATTCACTATTCACTATTACTTCTTACTTCCCAAAAATCCTCACTAAAGGAAAGCGGCAAGTGAAAAGTGAAGAGGTAATAAGTAAAAATCCCCATTCTTACGAATGAGGATTTTTGGTGGGCCATCAAGGACTCGAACCTTGGACCGACCGGTTATGAGCCGGTAGCTCTAACCAACTGAGCTAATGGCCCGAATGTATCGGACGAAGATTATTTTACCACATTGCGCCCCGATTGTCAATACAAAAATAAACTTTTATTTTTTCGAGAAAATTGTGGGGCTTCGGTGATAATTCTTATTGACAGACGGACTCCGTTTTGCTATAATTAAAGTACCAACTTAAAATTCTTACTTAAAAACTTAAAATGACGGTGACACGCCGACGCGGAACGCAGCCGACGTATATCATCGGAAAGGAAGCTGCAATGGCAAAGTTCAGCGGATACCTGATAGGAACGGATTTCGACGGAACGCTTTCGCGGGATGGTACCGTCATGGCGCGGGACAGGGAAGCGCTCCGGTATTTTCGCAGTGAGGGCGGAATATTCGGGATCGTGACCGGACGCAGCTATTCCAATTCATATGAGCCCTTTCTCGATTGCCTCGGCAGTGAATTTGATTTTGTGATCTGTCAGAACGGCGGAGCCGCGTTTGATCCTTCGGGAGAGTTCGTTTTCCGTCATTCGTTTCCCTCCCTAAGCGTGCTTCCCGTGTATGAATACGCAAGGTTGAACGGGCTCGGCGCGCTGTGCTGCTGCTCCGACCGCGACTTCTTTTCCGTGAATCTTTCCGACTTGCCGTCCGACGGCAAGACCGATATCTCCGATATACTGAAGCTTGGGCGGATAGATCAGATGATAGCGATTCCCGATACATTTCCCGTCCGCCGTGCGGCGGATGAGCTTGAGGCGATCGCCGACGGACGCTTTGGGGTATTCAGAAATCACAGATCGATCGATATGCCGCCGCCCGGGATAACGAAGGCGACCGGGCTCGGTGAGATCGCCGGGCTTTTCGGGATCGATGAGGGCATGATATATACGGCGGGGGATAATTGGAACGATCTCCCCATGATTGCGGCTTTCCACGGATGCGCCGTCGAAAATGCCGAGGACGATGTGAAAAAGGCGGCGGAGATAATTGTTCCCGATATTGCCGCAATTGTGGAATACATAGAAAAAACGGATGCCGCGGAGCATCCCGAAAATAAAACCATGCCGACTGAGGCGGCGGAACGGAGTTTTTTATGAATGCTGAATTTCGCGTTACCGAAAAGGGACTTTGCATATACGCAGACGGGGAGGAGCTTATCTCCGGAATCTGCGGATATATCGAATATCCGGGTCACGATTTCAACGTGCTGAAGGTGAAGAACGTCGGAGAGTGGAGCACCGACGGTGAAAGCGCTTCGTGCGACAATATGACGGTTGAGCTTGCGCCGTGTCACGAAGGCTTTCTTGTGAGATCGACCTTCACCAACCTTTGGGAGGGAATAGACGAGCCCGACGAGTTTACCGCCTTTGCGGGTGATCTTGCACGCACGGTGGAACGCGGTATCGTGAACCGATATACCGAAGCGAACGGCAACCGCGTTTGCGAGATGCAGTCTCAGATAGATACGGTGCATACCGTTTACAACGCGGTGTATGACAGCGCCGAAAATACTGTTTTCGACACGACCGAAGGTGACAGCTTCGTTTTCGGTGCCGCAACATATGAAAAGTACTTTTCCGGAGTTACCTTTTCGCGCGAAGGACGCCTGACCGCGCATTGCCGTCCCGAGGCGCATCCGATCGGAACATCCGAAAAAATCACCTCCGAGTGGTTCTTCTTCTCCCCATGCGCGGACTGCGTGAGCGGACTCGAGGATTTCGCAAAAACGGTGTCTTCAATTGCGGGAGTCGAGCGCTCCGAGAGGGAGAATCCGTCGGGATTCTGTACATGGTACTATTACGCGGGACGGATCACTCCCGATACCCTGCGTGACAATATGGCGGTGCTCGATCGTCACCGCGAGGATCTTCCCATAAAGTACATCCAGATAGACGACGGCTGGTACGACTGCTGGGGAAGCTGGATGCCGAACGGCAAATTCGGCGATATGAAGGCGATCGCGGACGAGATCAAATCTCACGGATATCTCCCCGGAATATGGCTTGCGCCGTTCGGATGCCACCCGGGAGCGCAGGTCTTTGCGGATCATGAGGATTGGTTTGTTCACGTTCCCGGCGGCGGCGCGTGGCGCGAGCTTTCCTTCGACTTCACGAATCCCGAGGTGAGGGAGTATATCTCGTCGATATTCCGACGCATCTCGTACGATTGGGGCTTCCGCTATATCAAGATGGATATCATAACGGGTACGCTTGCCCCCGGCGCACATCACGATCCTTCCGCGACCGCACTCGAAAACTACCGCCTCGGACTGAAGACCATACGCGAATCGGTCACGCCCGATACGTTCCTTCTTGCGTGCACCGCGCCTCTCGGCGGTGCGTGCGGACTTGTCGACGGAATGCGCGTTTCCTGTGACGTTTTTGAAAGATGGGAATCTCTCCGTGACGTATTCAATTCCGTTATCAAGAGATACTATTATCACAGAAACTACTTCCTTTGCGATGCCGATTGCCTCATAATCCGAAAGAAGGAGAATGAGGATGAGGAATGCTGGCGCCTCTGCACAAGAAGCGACGAGGAGATCAGGACGTATATAACCGCAATGGCGGCATCGGGCGGCATACTCATGCTTTCCGATAAGCTTCCGAACCTCGCGCCCGAGCAGCTTGAGCTTATTTCAAAGCTTTTCCCGATGACGCAGGAGGCGGCGCGCCCGCTCGACCTCATGGATTCCTTCATCCCCGGAGTTCTCGATTTCGGGGTGCGCGCGTCGGCTCGCACGGTTGCGTTTATCAACTGGGGAGATTCACCGCGCGACTTCTCCGTGGACTGCGGAGAATCCTTCGTCCGCGAATTTTGGTCGGGCGAAATGTCGGTGTTCTCCGGCGGAAAGTTTACATCCCGCGTTCAGCCCCATTGCGCGAAGGTGTTTGCGTTCACTCCGATCACATCTTCGGCGATTGTCGGCAGCGATGCTTCGCTTGTCATGCAGTCTGAGTGGAGCGCTGACGGAGATGCCGTGAAAGGCAAATGCATAAAATCCGGAGAGCGCCTGTATGCGGCATCAAAAGGCAAAGATCCGACCTCATCCGGGTGCAAAGTTTCGGCAATTGCAGAAAACGACGGATACACATTTTATGAGATCATCCCCGACGGGGAAGAGTACACCGTCGCTTTTTAAGGCGACGCGGCTTGCCGCGCCGGGAAATCCGGGAAACGCATAGCGGGCAGTGTTCCGCTGCGGAGGTTTTTCCGTCGGGCAGCATAAAGAAAGGCGGTTCATATGGCAAATTACAGACGCGGCAGAGTCAACGAGGCAGTCTGCAACGAGGTCTCGCAGATCATGCGCGATGTCAAGGACTCGCGTCTTGACGGCGTGATGATAACTGTGACGGGAGCGGATGTTACTCCCGATCTCAAGTATGCGAAGATATATTATTCCTGCATCGGGGAATTCGATGCAAAGGAGGTCGCGCGCGGACTGAAAAGTGCCTCGGCGTTTGTGAGATCGCAGCTTGCGCGCAGGCTCAATATGCGGCAGACGCCGGAGATCACGTTTGTTTTCGACGAGTCGGTCGAGCGCGGCGCTCATATAAACAAAATAATACAGAGCATTGAGAAGGAAAGCAAAGCAGGACCGGATACCATCGAGGACGGTGAAAACGAAGAATGAGCACCTTCCGTACTCTCGGCATTGAAGAAATTTCGCATCGTATAAGCGGTGCCGACGCACTTATCGTATGTCATACAAGCCCCGACGGCGACACGGTCGGAAGCGCATTTGCGCTTGCCGAAATCATACGCCTGACGGGAGGAGACGCCCGCGTGGTCTGTTCGGAAACCTTCCCTGACAGATTTTCGTTCATGACGCGAGGTGAGAGCGGGGAATACCGCGACGGAGAAGAGAACGGAAAAACGCTGATCTGTGTTGACGTTGCCTCTCCCGCACAGCTTGGGCGGCTGACGCACCTTGCGGCGAAAGCCGATATCATGATCGATCACCACGGCACGGGCGAGATCTTTTCGGACGGGCTTGTCGATCCGGATGCCGCCGCCGCAGGTATCATTGTATACGATATATATAAATTCATGCGGGAAAGCGGTGCCGTTCCCGAAAGCGCATACACCGCGCGGATGCTGTACGCGGCGGTATCGTCGGATACGGGCAGCTTCCGCTACGCGAATACGGACGCGCGCGCCCATCTTTGCGCGGCATATCTCGTCGGGATAATAAATTCCGACAAAGACGGCGAGGACACCGCGCAGATCGCGCGGCTCCTGTTCGATTCAAAAACCGTATCTGAGCTTCGCGCGCAGGCTTTGGCATCAAAGAATCTGCACCTTCTCTGCGGCACCTCGGTCGCACTTACCGTTATAACGCAGTCTGATCTTGAAAGTGCCGGGCTGACGTGGGAGGACTGCTCCGCGGTCGTTGACATCCCGCGAAGCGTGCGCGGCGCGCTTATCGGAGTGGCGGTGAAGGAAAAAGCGCCGGGCGAGTACCGCATATCGTGCCGTTCAAACTGCGCAGCCGATGTCGCCGCGGTATGCGCTTCGTTCGGCGGCGGAGGACACACAAGAGCGGCGGGGGCAACGGTGCGCGCATCGTCTCCCGATGAGCTGATCGCACGGATAACGCCTCCCCTTGAGGCTGCGGTAAAGGAGAACAGGAATGCAGAACGGGCATAACATGGGAACCGAGCCGTGCGGTGTTATCGTAATGGATAAGCACGAAGGGGTAAGCTCCTTCCGCATGATACAGATACTCCGGAAGATGTTCGACACCAAAAAGGTCGGGCATACGGGAACGCTTGATCCGCTGGCAACGGGAGTTCTTCCCGTGCTCGTCGGACGTGCGGTCAAAGCGTCCGAGTACATAATGAGCGAGGATAAGGAATATTCCGCCGTGATGCGCCTCGGAATTGAGACCGATACCGAGGACATAACGGGAAACGTAATTCGCTCGGACAGTGCGATCCCGGGAGAGGATGAGGTGTACCGCGTCTGCGAGAGCTTTTGCGGCGAGATCAGTCAGATACCGCCGATGTACTCGGCGATCTGGCAGGACGGACGCCGCCTCCACGAGATAGCGCGCGAGGGCGGAGTAGTCGAGCGCGAGGCAAGAAAGGTGACGGTAAGCCGCCTCCGCGTAAAGAAGATCGACGAGGCGACATACTCGCTTGACGTCGCCTGCTCAAAGGGAACGTATATAAGAACGCTTTGCGCGGATATCGGAAAAGCGCTCGGCTGCGGCGCCGCGATGGCATCGCTCCGACGGACGAGATCGGGAAATTTCACTCTCGACAGAGCGCATACGATCGCCGAACTTGAAGACCTCAGCGTTGAGGAGCGGCGGGCGCTGCTCCTTCCGGTGGAGAGCGCATTCGTTCAGTACCGCGAGATCGAGCTCAGTGATTTCTATCATCGGCTTGCATCGTGCGGTGCGGAGATATATCTGAAGAAGATTCGCACTCACGCGGAGCCCGGAGAGACCGTGCGCATGAAGCACGACGGAGAATTCTTCGCACTCGGCAGAGTCGAAGAATTTCCCGATGGCACGGCGATACGTCCGGTGAAGCAGTTCGTCCTGTGAGGATACGCCGATTGGAAAAGTAAATACGGGTGTGCGAAAGATGCCCCCGAAAAATAAAAGGAAAGGAAGCCTTTTTATAAAGGCAGGGAACCCAAAATGAAAATCATGATTGCCGAAGACGAGATCGAAATGTCGAATGTGCTGGTGAAGATACTTCGCCACAACCGCTATTCGGTTGATGCGGTGTATGACGGCGAAACAGCCGTCAAGTATGCGGAGGCGGGAACCTACGACGCCATTGTTGTTGACATAATGATGCCCAAGCTCGACGGATTGCAGGTCGTAAAGACGCTTCGCGCACACGGATGCGATACGCCCGTTATGATCCTTACCGCGAAATCAGAGCTTGAAGATAAGGTCGAAGGGCTTGACTCGGGTGCAGACGATTATATGACCAAGCCGTTTATGATGTCCGAATTTCTTGCGAGAGTTCGCGCACTCACTCGCCGCCGCTCGACCATAGGACCTCAGGTTCTCACTTACGGGGATTTGAGCCTTGACAGTGCAACCTACGAGCTTATCTGCGGAGAAAAGCGCTCCAGACTTACAGCGAAGGAGTATCAGATCATGGAGCTCCTCATGGAGAATGCCGGACGCCTTATCTCCACCGAGCAGATCATGGACCGCATCTGGGGCTTTGAGTCAGCATCCGAGATAAACGTCGTGTGGGTAAACATATCCTATCTGCGCCGCAAGCTCAAGGAGCTCGGCTCGAGAGTTGTTATCAGTTCTCACCGCGGAATCGGATATACTCTGCGTGATTCCGAGCCCGAAGAATGAACGGCGGGAACAATCTTCAGAGGCGGCTCCGTACGAAATTCATTGCACTTTCCGTCGCGTCGTTTACCGTCGTTATGGTGATTATTATAATTGCGATAAACGTGATAACCGCAGTGAAGATAGATTCGCATAATAACAACATCCTTACGGCACTGAGCGAAAACGGCGGAGATTTTCCGCAAAAGGAAGAGTATGAAAAATACGACTTCGACGGATTCGCTTTCGGAAGCGAGATGCCGTACTCGACGAGATATTTTGCCGTGATAACAGATATGTTCGGCAAAGTGGTTGACGTTCGGATGAGGCATATCGCCTCGGTAACACGCGATGAAGCGGTGAAAATGGCACTCGGCGTCCTTCCCGGGCACAGATCGGCTTACAGAGATGTAAATGAAACAGCCGAGACGCTGAATGCAGAGACCGATTCAAATACGAGAAGGGAAAACGATTTCTGCTATATCGTATCCTTCTACGGAGACGGATATATTGCCGTTTTTCTCGACGTTGCACGCGATAATTATATCAAGAGCACGCTTATGGTCGCATCGGTCACGGCGGGAGTCATCAGCGTTCTGCTCGTGTCGGCGGCGGTGTCGCTGCTGTCCGGAACGGCGATACGTCCGTTCGTGAAAACAGTCGAAGCGCAGAAGAGATTTGTCGCCGACGTCAGTCATGAGCTCAAAACGCCGATTGCGATAATTTCCGCCGATACGGAGGTCCTCGAGCTTGACGTTCCTGAGAACGAGTGGCTCGTCTCGATAAAGCATCAGGTGAAGAGGATGAGCTCCCTTATTTCGGATATGCTCACACTTGTGCGCGCGGAGGATCCGTCCTCTCTGAGGAACATCGAGGATATCGACCTTTCCGCGGCTGTCGATGAGATCACCTATTCGATGAGATCGCTTGCCGAGGAAAAGGGCAGGCATTTCGAGACGTATATCGAAAGCGGCATTACCGTGCGCGGCGAATACGATAAGATATACGAGCTTCTGTCGATTCTCTTCGAGAATATGATAAAGCATTCCGTCGGAGATAAGCTTATCGTCTCCCTCGAAAAGAGCGGCAGGGATGCGGTCATAAAGACGAGGAACGCCTGCGGACAGATTGATTCTCCCGAGCGGCTGTTCGACAGATTCTACCGCGCGGATGCTTCGCGTGAGCGCTCGTCGGGCGGCTTCGGAATCGGACTTTCCGTCGCCAAAGCCGTTGCCGAAGCTCACGGAGGGAAAATAAACGCGCAGGTCTGCGACGGATATATCACATTCACCGTGACTCTTCCGCTTTGATCTTTCGGCGGATATGAAAAAGTAAAGACCGGAGAAGATTTTCTCCGGTCTTTTGAAATTTTCCGAAATTAATTACTGTAAAATCCCAACCTTTCCGACTGTGCAGTGTCTGTATGGTTGAAAGCTTTCAAAAGAGGAAAAACAGATGACAAAAGAATTTGCCGAAGAAACCGTAACAAAATATCTGAAGCCGATCTACGCTTTCGCGCTGAAAAGGTGCGCGTGCATTGAGGACGCTCAGGATCTTACGCAGGATATCGCTCTATGCGTGTACAGGAGCCTGTGCGGGAGGGACGATATTTCTTCTCCCGACAGGTTTATATGGACCGCAGCACATAACGCGCTGAGCAATTATTACCGCAGAAAAAGAAAAAGCGTGCTCATGTTTTCCGGCGTATCCGTCGAGGACGTGCAGGAGCTTGCCGCATCCGACGAGAATATCGAGGAGAGCGTTGTCGGCAGCATGAGCACATCTGCCGAAGACAGGCTGCGCCTTGAGATCGCGTATCTTTCAAAGCTTCAGAGAAAAGCGGTTATTGCTTTTTATTATGAGAATAAAAAGCTGAGCCGGATCGCAGAAGAGCTCGGAGTTCCGCTCGGTACGGTCAAATGGCATCTGTTTGAGGCAAAAAAGAAGCTTAAAGGAAGGATGGAGACCATGAAAGAATACGGAATGCTTAAATTCGACCCGATAAAATTCGGACGCATCGAAACATGCGGACTGAGCGGAAGCGAGGGAAGCAACAAGAAGCTGCTCCGCAGCGTTCTTGCACAGAATATCATCTATTCGGTCAGGGAAAAGGCAAAAACTGTGAACGAAATCGCGGACGATCTCGGTGTTTCTCCGGTTTATGTGGAGGATGAGGCGGAATATCTTTGCCGTTTAGCCTTTCTCGGGGAGACGGCGGGAAAATATATAAGCCGAGTGATCGTCTGCGAGGAGAACGCGGAGAGGAGCGCCGAGCTTGACGCAATATATTCCGAGGCGGCATCGTTTTTTGCCCCCGCGCTTTTCGACTCGCTTTACGCGATTGCGGAGGACAAAAGTGTATACGGCGGAAAATTCGGCAATGTTACGATGACCGGCGACACGCCGCGCGACTTGAATTTTATTATGTGGGGACTGATCCCCTACGTTATGGGAAAGTGCGGAAAAATGTCTGCCGAAAGCGAGGCGGAGTTTATCGCATCGGCATCGCTTCGCCCGGACGGCGGACGCAATATCTGTACGGCGACGGTTGCATCCGATGCGGATGCCGAAGCAGAGGAGGATTTTGCAGGCCCCGTATGCTTTATGAACGGGAACGACGGACTTTGGATATACGATTCGGCGCAGTCCGATAAAAGAATCAATTCCGGATATTTTGTCGAAGCGCAAAGAATTCTCTCTCTGTTTTCAAAGCTTAACGGATGTGCGGAGCTCTCCGAAGAGGAGCTTGCATATCTTGCACAGCGCGGATATGTCTCTTTCGTTCGGGACAGCGTCGGAACAAAGACGGTTCCGAAATGCGTATGGCTCTGCGACGAAGCTGTTCGGGATCGCCTTGCCTCGGCGGGAAAAGCACTTGCGGAGGAATTTGCACCCGAATTTGACGCACTAAGGGAAAAATATGCCGAAAAGGTTCTCAAAGATACACCGCCGCACCTGAGAAAGGCACAGAGCTTCATTCTCAAAAGTATCTTTGTGGCAGACGGCAGCTTCATCCGCAGCTGTATTGACATACTTGTCGGAGACGGAAAGCTGAAAATGCCGACGGATGAGCAGCGCCGATCGCTCGGCATCGTTATCGAGACTGTCGGATAAACCGCCGCAAAACGCAGATATAAAAAACGCACGGCTTTTTGCGTGCGGAATATGATAAAGTCACGGCAGCCGCAGGAAAAATCCCTGCGGCTGCCGATTGACTGTACAGAAAAAAGTCGGACACCGTGCCCGACTTTTCGTTAAATTTTCGGAGGCTATAGAAGATCCCTTTTTGCGGTGAAGCAGAGGCGCTGCGTTTTTTCTGATATGCTGCCGTCGGTGTACGAGTCGGTTACCGACAGAACTTCAAATCCGCAGTGTGCAAGCATGGCGGTGAGCTTTTCGGGAGAATGGTATTTCTCCGAAAACTCCGTGTCGGTGCGCCGCCAGAGTCCGCCGTCCGTCTCTTCGAAAAGAGTCAGATAAAAATCCGCCGTCGCATTCTCCGGATCGTAGTCGTTCTGCCATGTGAGAAGGCATCCTTCATCCTCGAGAACATAGTCGTTCTGACCGTAGACAGAGGAAAATTTGTATTCGGAATTCACATCGAATATAAATATTCCGCCGGGATCGAGGTAATTGTGAAGCAGCGAAAATACCTTCGCAACCGATTCGTCGTCCGTCAGGTGGTTGAGCGTGTCGGTCGTACAGACCGCGGCGGCAACGGTGCCGTAAAGCTCAAATTCGGTGATGTCCTGGCAAAGGTATAGTATCTTTCCGCTTTGCGCCGAATTTTCGTAAGCCTTGCCGAGCATCTCCTCCGACGAGTCGACACCCGTCATGTCGTATCCGCGCGCGTCAAGCTCCCGCGTCAGCATCCCCGTTCCGCATCCGAGATCGAGAACGAGCGACGAGCGCGGAATATTTGAGCGCGCGAATACTTTGTCTATATGATCTGCCATCGCGGTATAGTCGGCGTCGGAATTCAGTGCGTCGTAAGCAGAAGCGAAAGCGTCGTATGCATTTGCCATGATCATGCCGATAGCTTTCGCTTTGCGAAAGCTTCCTTTCTTTTTGGGATTTTCGAACGCAGATTCACCGGATTCTGCGATTCGGTTCGCACCGCGCGTCTTACTTCGCTTCAGCCTCGTTCTTCATGCGCTCAAGCACCGCGGTATATCCTTCGTCCCCGTCCTTTATGCAGCGGCTCACGCGGCTTATCGTGGCGGTCGAAAGTCCCGTCTTTTCCGCGACCTCGGTGTATATCTTGCCGTCGGAAAGCATTTTCGCAGCCTTCATTCTCTTCGACATTTCCTCGATCTCCTTCGGGGTGCACAGATCCTCGAAGAATCCGTAGCATTCCTCCACGGTGGAGAGCGACAGAATGCACTCAAACAGAAAATCCTTCTCTTCGGTTATCCTTCTTTTTGCCATGTCAGAAAATCCTTTCACTGATTATTATCCGAATATAATTTTTACGATATCGTCAGCCGACGCGCCGGAGATGTAGCTTCCGACGCCGATCTCCGACAGCCGTTTTTTTATGCTTTCGCGCTCGAGCCTGCATCCTTTCAGGCGCTCTTCAAGCTCATGCGTATCCTTCTCGCCGAAGAAATCGCCGAAAAATCCGATATCGGAGAGAATTCCGCGGTCGGCGGTGTACATCACTGTGAGCGTGCCGAAAGGGAAACGCTCGGTTCTTTCGTTACCGAACGAGGGAGACGCGCCGTAATTCCATTCCCATGTCGCGTATTTTGAATCGCGCAGCGACGATATTCCGCTTCGCTCTTCGTCGGTCAGCTTCCTCGAGGGCGCGCCGTATTCGTTTTCCGCAAATCGGAGAATGTCGAGAAGAAACTCCTCCGGGGATACGCCCGACAGCTTTTCGGAGAGAGCGCTTATGTTTGCGACGCGGCTTTTCACGCTTTCGATTCCCTTGGTGACGAGCTTTTCGCGGTTGACGTTGAGCGCGCCGCTCATCTCGGAGAGATCGGCACTGTAAAGAAGCGTTCCGTGATGCATAAGCCGCTCGCTGCCGTCGCTCCTTCTGTAAACGCACTGTGCGTTGCCCGAAATCTTACGCCCGTCGGCGAGGATGTCGTTGCGCCCGCCGAGCGAGGCATCTATTCCGAGCGTGCCGAGGTAGCGTATTATCGGGGAGGCAAAGCGCGAAAAATCTATTCCGCCGCCGCCGTAGGCGCAGATGAAGGTGAAGTTTACGTTGCCGAGATCGTGGAACACCGCGCCGCCGCCGGTCATCCGACGGACGACCCCGATCGAGTTTTCGCGGACGAAGGGCGTGCTCACTTCCGCCCATGTGTTCTGATTTTTTCCGACAACGACCGTGCGGTCGTTCCTCCACAGCATGAAAATATCGTCGTCCGAGTTTTCAAGCAGGTATTCCTCGGCGGCGAGATTGAAATACTGATCGTGCGAGTCATTATAGATTATCTGCATATTTCCTCCGAAAAAGCGGGGTGCTGCCGTAACACATATTATTCTACCACTTTATTGCAATAAAGTAAAGACTTTTTTCAATCTTTCTCTATAATGACAGCGAGCGGATAAATCCGAGTACGGCGAAAAAGAACTTCGGAAGAAAATTTACTGAAAGACAGCAGATCACACCGCATACGGTGGGGATTGCAAATGCGAGAAGCATCATCATGCGGCTTCCGCTTTCTTTTTTTACGGTGAGCAGTGTCGTGGAGCAGGGCCAGTGCATGACCGTGAAGATGAGAACGCAGACCGCGCACGAAACACTCCAGCCGGAAGATGCGAGAACCGCCGATACCGAAAGCTCCTGCGAAAGCACCGTCGAGGAGGAATACATCATCGCGCAAAGCGGCAGCACGATCTCGTTTGCGGGCAGCGCGAGAATGAACGCGCAAAGGATAACGCCGTCCATGCCGAGCGCGCGCCCGAGGGGATCGAGAAAGGCGGAAAAGTGTGCGATGAGCGGCATCGAGCCGACCTGTATGTTTGCAAGCAGCCATATAACAAGTCCCGCCGGCGCGGCAACCGAAAGCGCCCTGCCGAGGACGAGGAGCGTGCGGTCAAATACACTGCGCACAAGGGTTTTCAGTATGAGCGGCCGCCTGAACGGCACAAGCTCGAGTGCAAGCGGAGAGCTTTCGCCTCGGAATAAGGTTTTCGAAAGCACAAACGATACGGCGAACACAGACGCGACGGCAAACGCAAATACCGCGAAGAACGCGGCGGACTTGTATACGGCGGAGCTTGATATGAATACGGAAATCACCATGAATATGCCGCCGATCCTGCCGTTGCACGGGATGAGCGAGTTTGTCAGCATCGCTATGCGGCGCTCCCGCTCGGATTCGATTATGCGGCAGCCGCATATGCCGACCGCGTTGCATCCGAAGCCCATCGCCGAGGTCAGCGCGTGCTTTCCGCAGGTGCCGCACGATCTGTATGCGCGGTCGAGGTTGAAGGCAATGCGGGGTAAAATCCCGAAGTCCTCGCACAGCGTGAATATCGGAAAGAAGATCGCCATCGGCGGCAGCATTACGCAGAGCACCCATGTGGATACGCGGTATATCCCCTCGGTCAGAGCCGACACGAACACGGGCGGCAGAGACAAATCGAGAAGGATACGGCGAAGAGGCTCTTCAAGTCCGCCGAAAAGCGACGACAAAAGCTCGCTCGGGTAGTTTGCTCCCCACGCCGTCAGCCAGAAGATGAGAAACAGCATCGCGCACATTATCGGCGCGGCGGTGTATTTGCCCGTGAGCAAACGATCCCATATTGATGCGGCACGGGAGGGTAACGGCTTTTCCGCAATTGCGGAAAAAGCAAGCCGCGAAGCTTCTGCGGCGCGTCTTGTGCGGATGAACTCGGCGGCTGCGGCTGGCGATATTCCGCGCTTCTTCAGAAGATTTGCCACATTATAGGCAGCTGCAGAATTTTCTTTCCCGGCGGCGGGCTCGAAATTTCCCGAGATCACGCCGAGAGCATCAAAGCGGCTGATTTCGAGTGTGCGCACAAGCTCATCCGCCGCGCTTTCGATGAGCGGACCGTAATCCGTGCGGTATGATGACGGCGAAGCTATCTTCGACATCGCTTTGCAAAGTCCGTCAAGACCCGCGCCGCTTCTTGCGGCGCATGGGATCACGGGTATGCCGAGCGCATCGGAAAGTGCGCGGCAGTCGGGGTATATCCCGCGCTTTTCTGCCTCATCGATCAGATTGAGGCATATGACGGCGCGCGGGTTTATCTCCAAGATCTGTATCACGAGGATCAGGTTTCTCTCGAGCGCGAGCGCGTCGCATACGATCACGGACATTTCCGCCTCACCCGATGCGATGAAGTCGCGGCTGACCTTTTCCTCGGGGCTGAGAAAATCGAGCGAATATGCGCCGGGCAGATCGACAAGCTCTATTTTTCTTCCGCCGCATTTTACCGCGCCGAATCCGAGGGATACCGTCTTTCCCGTCCAATTTCCTGTATGGCGGTGCATCCCCGTGAGAGCGTTGAATACCGTGCTTTTTCCGACGTTCGGATTTCCGCACAGCGCGACCGTCATGTCGGATCGAACGCGGCGGTTGCCGTTTTCCTTTTCGCGGCTCAGTCCCATAAGCGTACACTCTTTGAGTCCGACATGCGGATGGCGATCACGGATGAAGCAAAGCGGTATGCGATCGGATCGCCGAGCGGGCTTGCGAAAAGGCAGGATATTTCGGAGCCTTCGGACAGTCCGAGTTCCTGAAGCCGTCGCTTCAGCGGGTTTTCATCGATTTCCATGACCACGGCGCGCTCGCCGGGTCTGAGTTTGTCAAGCGTCATTTTTTTACGTTCTCCTTCATATGTTGTATCGTTGAAACTTTGTTTCACAGTAACAATATATGGGGATGATCGTATAGGGGAAACCGAAAACGGAAAATTTCTTACGCAGAGCGCGTATATTAAGCTTTCGCCGGGGGAGATCAGCCCGAATCTCGAGGACTTTCTGGAGATGATCTACCGCACGGGCAGCGTGCCGGTGAGGGTAAAGAACCTGTCCGAATGGCTCGGCGTGTCCGCTTCCGTGGCGTCGAGATCGGCGTCGTCGCTCAGAGAGGCGGGATTCTGCACATTTGAAAAGTACGGCTTTGTGACGCTTACTCCCGAGGGAGAGAAGAAAGGCGCATACCTCGTCCGCAGGCACCGCGCGGTCGCCGCGCTGCTCGAAAATGTGTGCGGCGAGGCGAGGCTTGAGGAGACGGAGAAGATAGAGCACTTTATAAGCGAGGATACGGTCGGGAAGATCGAGACGTTTTTAGGTCTTCGTGAAAAGTAGTTTTTCGCCGTCAAAACGAAGATCCCCCTTCGGCTTCGGTGCCCGTATACCGGACCCGAACGCCGAAGGGGGGTATTAAAGATAAGCTATCCGGAATTCATCGCATTGCTGCGTATCCGAATCAGAATTCTACGTCTGCTTCAATACCGGTGACCTCGGTCTTGTCGTCGCAGAGATATACGTTTACGCCGTACTTCTTGTTTTCCTCGTCAAGTCCGAGAATATGGATCTTGAATTCCTTTCCGCACATTTCACGGGGAACGGGGAAATAGTAGGTGTAGTGGTGATCGGTGAAGTACGAGAAGTCTGCGCGGCACTCCCAGATGTTCGAGTTGTAACCGGCTGCGCGGTCGGGGCATCCGAGAAATTCGCCGTCTGCGCTTTCGATTACGGCATACGCACCTTCTGCACCGTGAGTTCCCTCAAGACCGATGGAGAGGTAGCATCCGTGTCTCCAGCTTTCGGGAGCGACGCTGACGGAGAGAGTCTTTGAGTACTTTACCTCGCGTCCGACGGGCATGAGGTTGTTTGCCCTCGGCGCGGTAAGCTCGAGACGCTTGCCGTCCTTGGTGAGAGAAATGCGGTAGATGCGGTCGATCGGCTGAGGCATACGGAAGTAGCGCACGTTACCGCCGAGGGCATATCTTACGACGCGGCGGCGTCCGTCGCGCTGTACGATGTTGTGTACGTTGTGGATGAGAACGTCGGTCGTCTCATGACGGAGCGTGGTGACATCCTCAACGGTGCTCTCGTGCCAATTCTCGAGATCGACGGAGAAATCGCACTTGCCGGGCAGAACCTGCTTCTTGACCTCGTAAGCCATCGACTCGTCGATGTCGAAGTACTCAAGCTCGATGAAGTCCGCATCGAAAACCTCGCCGAAATCGACGCGGAGGCATCCGCCGTCGCGGCGAAGTCCGCCGAAGAAGGTCTTTGATATGCCGTCGAAGAAGGTGTCGTCATTGCCGTCGAATGCAAAGCGGCTTTCGGGTCCGCGGAGCATGTACGTTTTCTGACCGAAGAAAGCGTCGCGCGCTGCCTTGACCTCGGGAATCGCGGTCTCGCCGGAACGCTTGAGCGAGCGTGCTTCGAGCGAATCGTGATCCTGAACGAACATTGCGACCTCGAGCATCTTCGCGGCGCTGTCCGATACCTTCTCGTCGAATTCACCGTCGCCGATCGAGGCGAGCTTTTCGGGAGCACGGAGCGTGTTGTCGAATTCTCCGTCAACTCCGCTGAAATCACGTCCGTCGGTGTATTTGATGTTTCCTTCGGAGGATACGACCTTTATGCGGTCGATCTTTCCCGCCTTGTCCTCATGGAGAACCTCGTATTCGCAGTTCGTGAGCATGACATCTGCTTCGCGGCTGTCGCATACTTCAAAGAGAGCGGCGCGGAAGGGCTCGATCTCAACCTCAATGACTTCGCCGTAGTTGAATTCACCGATGTATTTCTCATATGGATGATGAGAGCATACAGTGACCTTCTCGCAGGGCTGGAGGCCGATCTCGGCGTCGAGACGGAGGTACATGTGCCATGTCTCCCACTCGTCGTTTCCGACAACGAGGAAGCGGCGCGAAGGCGTTCCGCGGGAAACGGAGTTCGGCGGATATGTGCCGCCGGGAAGAAGCATGCCGTTTACGAGAATGTCGCGGAAGCGGTAGTGCAGGTTGTATATGCGTGCGAGGATCGGCTCCTCGTCGTCGCGCATGAGCCAAGGGTTTGCATAGATCTCGGGGGCGAGGATCAGGCAGCGTCCGAACGCCTGGAAAATAAGATCGTCCTCGAAGTAATCGATGCAGGAGGATATGCACACGCCGTGATCCTCCGTGAGGCGGAGAAGCTGCGGTACGTTGCCGCGGCTTGCGAAGAATGCGCGGTGATGCGGCGCGGTGATGAGGTTGCCCATGTGTACGTCGACATATGTTTCGGCACCCTGCCAGAGGAAGGTGGTCGCATAGGGCATTCCGATTCCGAGCCAGAGGCGGTGGTTGAGCAGTACGAGATCGGGAGAATACTTGCGGCATTCCTTCATCATCTCGACGAACAGGGGCTGATGCTCCTCGGCGAGCTGCCCGCATACACCGTCGATCTTGAACTGAGCAAAGTGGAAATCGCGGCAGAGCGATACCATCTGCTCGGTGCGCGCCTTTGCGCTTTCCTCGGTGTCGCCGAATCCGTCGGGACCGCACCATACTCCGAGGCGGGTTCCGATCTTTGCAGCGGCCTCTGCGATCGGACCGTAGCCGTTCGGATACTGCTTCTTGAGCTTTTCGGATTTTCCGAGAAGCTGATATGTGCCTGCGCTTCCGTCGAGGTTTCCGGCATCCCATGCGTAGATCTCGAGACGCATTCCGTATGTATCGTAGAGATAACGGAAATAGTCGAGATTTATGAGGGTCTGAGCCTCGGTGGAGCCTTCGTTCGTGCTGTTTACCCATGAGAAATACTGCGGATGTGACGGGGTTCGCTCATCGGCGCCCGCGGTAAGCTTGTTTTTTTCTTCTACCATGTTTTTCTCCCGTATCTGAAGAATTTTGATGATTAAATGATACCATACGTTTGGGTGACAGTCAAGGAAAAAGTTGAAAATCTGCGGCGTATTTTGAAAATCAATTCCGCAGACGGGCCCTTTCTTCGGGGGTCGCCGGGCTTTGTACAATTTGATCGAAAAATCCGTTCGCGCCGTATCCGTATTGCATTCTGCGGTAAAATGTGATATAATTACTTAATAGATGAACACAGAAACTGAAAACGGAGATATTCGATGGATCGGCAGAATCAACCAACCTCACCGCAGAGCGGAGAACACGCAAAACACGAAGAAAAAAACAAAGGCGGCACACTCGGAAGGCTTGTCGTTCCGATTGTCGTTTTCATAATAATCCTTGCGGCGGCACTTGCCGTGACAAAGTGTACCTCGGTCGGCGGCAGCGGAAACAGCGTTTCCGGGCAGACCCTTGACAGGAGCGCATCGGGCGGCGTCGGCGGCAATATCGAGGATACCGAATCGGACATGTACGCTTCGTACACACCCGACAGCAGGACAATCGGCAAGAACGATATTTCCTCGGATTACGCAATTCTCATTGATCTTGAAAACAATACGGTTCTCGCATCGAAAAAGGGTGACGAGAAAATGTATCCCGCCTCGATGACCAAAATGATGACTCTGATCGTCGCCGCCGAGCACGCTGAAAACCTCGACGATACCTTCGAAATGACGACCGCGATAACCGATCCGCTGTTCCTCGAGAACGCCTCCGTTGCGGGATTTCTGAACGGCGAGCAGGTGACGCTGCGCGATCTGATGTACGGTCTCATACTTCCGTCGGGCGCGGACTGCGCGGTCGCCCTTGCCCTTTATACGGCGGGAAGTGAAGCGGCTTTCGCAGATATGATGAATGAAAAGGTGGCTGAGCTCGGACTGAAAAACACGCATTTTATGAATCCGACGGGACTTCACGACGAGAATCAGTACAGTACCTGCCACGAAATTGCGCTCATACTTGAGTACGCACTCAGGGACGATTTCATGCGGACCGTACTTTCCACATATAAATATACAACGGAAAAAACGCCGCAGCATCCCGACGGAATAACTCTTTATTCGACGATGCAGAGCCGAATGTACGGAAATGAGGCTCCCGGAATGTTCATTCTCGGCGGAAAGACCGGATATACCACCGAGGCGGGAACCTGCCTTGCCTCCTATGCCGTGAAATACGATAAGGATACGGAGAAAGAGGACGATCTCAAATCGAAAACGCCGGGCTATATATTTGTTTCCGCGCACGGCGGCAATGTTTGGGCGCCGATCTTTGATGCCATAAATATGTACGCTACGGTAGTTGATCCGAACGCGCTTGAAACGAAGCAGGTTTCGGCGAGATAGCATCGGGAAAAGTTTACATTTGAGACCGCACAATTAACAGAATCGTATTTACGCCGTAAAACTCGCGGTGTATCATTATATCGGTAAAGCGAAACGGCAGCCGACCTCGGTATCACCGCTTCGGCGGAGATCGCGCAGGTTCGGCGGGCTCATCCGTGCAGGTGAATTTCCGCGGCGCGTGACGAACGGGAGAGACGTACTTTCTCCGCACGTTCTTCAATCCGGCAGGGAATCTGTCCGGCAATATGCCGCACCTTGCATCACGGCTTTCGCCGTGTCCGCGAAAAAGTTCGCTGTATCGCTCAATTAATGAAAAGGATGCCTTTGAAATTCAAAGGCGGCGGTCATATTTATGAATATAATGAAGCTGATTGTTCCGAAGAGCATGACATCCTTTCTTGAGGAGGACTGTACGCTCAGACAGGGTCTCGAAAAGATGAGATATCACGGATATACGGCGATTCCCGTGCTGAATTCCGAAGGCGAGTATGTCGGTACGCTCTCCGAAGGGGATTTTCTTTGGAGCATGGTCGATCGGGACGATTTTTCCATGCGTGCGCAGGAGGATGTGAGAATCTCGGAGATTTTAAAACACGACGCTCTGCCGCCTCTTCGCATAGACGCCGGCATGGCGCAGATCGTCATGGATATAATGGAACGTAACTTTGCGCCCGTCGTCGATGACAGAAACAAATTCGTCGGGATCGTGACAAGACGCGATGTGCTCAGATACCTGAGCGATTCGTATTTCAGAGTAAACGATACACTTTAGCTTCGGAGGAAAAAGTGAGGATATCCACAAAAGGGCGGTACGCGCTCAGGGTAATGCTCGACCTTGCCGCTCACCGCGAGATCGCGTTTGTTCCGCTGCGCGATATTTCCGAGCGTCAGGGAATATCGCTTAAGTATCTCGAGCGGATAATATCGTCCCTGAACAGAGCGGGCTTTCTCAAAAGTTCGCGCGGAGCGTCGGGCGGATACGCTCTCGTGAGAGATGCGCGCGACTATACCGCGGGCGAAATACTCCGCGCCGCCGAAGGGAATCTGTCTCCTACGGTGTGCACCGAGGATGAAAATGCCTGCGAAAAGCACGGAAACTGCACGCTGTATCCGTTCTGGGCGGGGCTTGATCGCGCCATTGCGGAATATGTGGACAGCGTCACTCTCGAAGATATAATGAAAAACAGCATAAGTTGAAGCCGCATAACGTATTTTCCGAACGGATACGTTCTGCGGCTTTTTGCGGGAATTTTTAAATTCCTACTTGACAAATCGGAATTCACCTGATATAATCATAGCGAAAAGATAGGAAATAAAAATCCTGCGGAAAATTATGAGAAAGGATCGCGTAAAGTGCGAGGTACAAAAGCCATGAAAAAGATTTACGCCGACTGCGCGGCAACAACGAAAATATCGGACAAGGCGAAAGAGGCAATGCTTTCGGCATTTGAAATATACGGAAATCCGTCGAGCCTTCACACGTTCGGAGTGGAAGCGGCAAGACTTCTCACCGCATCGCGTGAGAAGATCGCCGAGCTTATCGGCGCGGATCCCGGAGAAATATACTTTACCTCAGGAGGAAGCGAAAGCGACAATCAGGCGCTGTTTACGATAGGCGCCGAAGGAAAGAAAAAATCGAAGAACCGCGTTATTTCGACGACGGTCGAGCACCATGCGATACTCCATACGATGGACAGGCTCAAACGCGGCGGATTCGATACCGTGCTTTGCGAGACCGACCGCAGCGGAAGCGTCGAACCGAAGGATATCGAAGCGCTTATAAACGACGATTGCGCCGGAATAAGCGTTATGTATGCGAATAACGAGATCGGCACGATCGAACCGATTCAGGAGATCGCGGGCATAGCCGCAGAGCATAAGGTGCTTTTCCACACCGATGCCGTTCAGGCGGCGGGACAGCTCCCGATAAACGTCCACCGCGATAAGATCGATATGCTTTCGATGTCGGCGCACAAATTCCACGGACCGCGCGGCATCGGCGTGCTGTATGTTCGCCGCGGAATCCGTCCGTATACACTGATCTCAGGCGGCGCGCATGAGAAGGGACGCCGCGCGGGAACGGAAAACCTTCCCGCGATCGCCGGAATGGCGGCGGCTCTCGAAGATGCGGTATCCGGAATGGAGGAGCGCGGGCGCACCATGACCGCACTGCGCGAAAGACTTATCGCGGGACTTTCGAAAATCCCGTACAGCTTCCTCAACGGAGAGCGCGAAAAGCGCCTGCCCGGCAACGTAAGCTTCTGCTTCGAGGGAATCGAAGGTGAAAGTCTTCTCCTTCACCTCGACTTCAAGGGCATCGCGGCATCCTCGGGATCGGCGTGCACCTCGGGATCGCTTGACCCGAGTCATGTGCTCCTTGCGTGCGGTCTGCCTCACGAGATAGCACACGGATCGCTCCGCCTGACGATCTCCGCCGACAATACCGCGGAGGAGATGGACTATATTTCCGCAGCGACCGCGGAGACCGTTTCGCTTCTCAGATCGATGTCCCCCGTTTGGGATAAGCTCGAGCGCGGCGAGCTCGCTCATTTTGAAAGATAAAAGGAAAGGAAAGATACCATGGAATATTCTGAAAAAGTACTCGACCATTTCACTCATCCGAGAAATGTGGGAAAAATCGATGATGCGGACGGCGTCGGCGAAGTCGGCAACGCCAAATGCGGCGATATAATGAAGATGTATATAAAGGTTAAGGACAGAATCATTACCGACGTGAAGTTCAATACCTTCGGCTGTGCTTCGGCGATAGCCGCAAGCTCGCTTGCAACGGAGCTTATCAAGGGTAAACCCCTCGACTACGCAATGGGCGTTACGAATAAGCAGGTCGTAGATGAGCTCGGAGGACTTCCGGAGCACAAGATCCACTGCTCCGTGCTCGCCGAAGAGGCGATACGCGCGGCGATCGAGGATTACCGCAGCAAGCACTCGTCATAAGGTCGGGTGAAAAAAGAGATACGTCACCGTGAGCACTCACGGTTTTACGGAATCGAAAATATAAAACCGTCGAAAGAGCCTCGGTCTGCGTGATGCAGGATCGGGCTCTTTCGTTTTTATTGGTGTAACTCCGACGAAGAGGAGTACTTTCGAAAACCACCCGCTTAGCGGGTGATTTTCGGAAAGGCTTGTGCTGTTGAACAGGAAACAGAGCCTTACAGGTCTGCGCAAGCCGCCTTAGCCGGAGGTCTTGACTTGACGCATTTGTACCGACATCTTTTGCCGATCTTCCGCCGTGTGCCCGTGCCGCATGAAAGTCAAACTGCCGCGGCATTTCTTTGCCTTACGATTTGCCGTACGGTATCACGATTCGGTGCGTCGACGGAACGAGCTCCGATGACCGTAAAGCGGGGCTTTCGCGCTCCGCACGAACCTTCCTGCAAATGATCGCTTTTCGGAAAACAAAAGGCTGTCTTTTCCGAATACCCGGACATCCGGACTTCGCTTAAAGACAGCCTTTTTTATTTGTCGGGGAATTGCGGCAGGATCAGTTTTCGCCGCCGTTTGAGGAGTCGCTTCCGCTGCTGTTTCCGCCTCCTCCGTTGCCTCTGTCCGTACCGTCGGCACCGCCTGCACCGTTTCCGCGGTTCATGTCGGTCGGCGGTTCGGGATATATCCACGGATTCGGCGGAACGGGACCGTTTGATCCGTTTCGTCGCGCCTGCGCTTCTTCCTTGCGCTTACGCTCTTCCTCGCGCAATCTTTCCTTTTCGCGTATGCGCTCGGCGCGCGCCGCATTTTCTGCATCGCTTATTCTCTTGCGCTCCGCGACCATCTCCTCAAGCTGCTCGATCGTGGGATCGCCGTCCATAACTTCGATGAACTGACGGTCGTCCATGACCTCGTTCTTTACGAGATATTCCGCAATGAAGTCCATCTTTTCTCTGTGCTCGCGGAGGATCCTTTCGGCGCGCTCATACTCCTCGGTGATGATCCGCTTGATCTCTTTGTCGATAAGAGCGGCGGTCTCTTCGGAATAGTTTTTGTCCGAATTGAAATCGCGTCCGAGGAATACCTCGTCGCTCGAATGCTCCGAGCCGTAGAGTATCGGACCGAGCTTGTCGCTCATGCCGTACTTCATTACCATGTTGCGCGCGATCTGCGTTGCACGCTGAATGTCGTTCGAGGCGCCGCCCGAGATATCGTCAAAGACGATCTTCTCGGCAACACGTCCGCCGAGCAGCTCACAGATTTCCTCTTTCATGCCTTCACGGTATACGCTGTATTTGTCTTCCGTCGGAGGATTGAGAGTGTATCCGAGCGCGCGTCCGCTCGGGATGATCGAGATCTGACGCACCGGATCGAGCGAAGGAAGAACGTGCGCAAGTATCGCGTGACCCGCCTCATGATAAGCGGTCTTTCGTTTTTCCTCGGGCTTGATGCGGTTGTTTTTCTTCGGCATGCCGACGATGATCTTTATCGACGCCTCTTCAATGTCGTTGTTTCCGATAAGGGTTTTGCCCTTGCGCGCCGCAAGCAGTGCGGCTTCGTTGAGCAGGTTCGCAAGATCGGCGCCGGTGAAGCCGACCGTTGTCTGTGCTATGCGGGAGAGATCGACATCTGCTTCAAAGGGCTTGTTTTTTGCGTGTACCTTCAGTATTTCTTCACGCCCCTTGAGATCGGGATAGTTTACGGTGATCTGACGGTCAAAGCGTCCCGGACGGAGAAGTGCGGGATCGAGGATGTCGGGGCGGTTTGTCGCCGCCATGACGATGACGCCCTCGTTTGTTCCGAAGCCGTCCATTTCGACGAGAAGCTGGTTGAGGGTTTGTTCACGCTCATCGTGTCCGCCGCCGAGACCTGCGCCGCGGTGACGTCCCACTGCGTCGATCTCGTCGATGAATATTATCGACGCGGGATTCTTGCGCGCCGTCTCGAAGAGGTCACGCACTCTGGATGCACCGACACCGACATACATTTCAACGAAATCCGAACCGGATATGGAGTAGAACGGTACACCCGCCTCGCCCGCGACCGCCTTCGCAAGAAGAGTTTTACCCGTTCCGGGAGGGCCCATGAGGAGTACACCGTGCGGAATCTTTGCGCCGAGCTTCGTAAAGAACGAGGGATCTCGCAGGAATTCGACGATCTCTTCAAGCTCGGCTTTTTCTTCATCGGCTCCCGCCACATCCTTGAAATAAACCTTGTCCTTGTCCGGTACGTTTGCCTTTGCGCGTGCCTTGCCGAATGAGCCGGGCTTTCCCGCGCCGCCTCCGGACGCCTGCTTCATAACAAAGAACCAAATCGCAACAAATCCGACGAGGACGAGCACATAGGGCAGATACCTGAGCCATACCGGAGGCTCATAGGGCTTCGGATAATCGCATTTCTCGATGACTCCGCTGTCCAGCTGCTCGTCGATAAGATCGCCCATGTTGTTTACGAACAGAGCAAGCGAAATGTCGCCGAGCTCATATTTGACTTCCTTCGTTTTGTCCGTCAGATTTCCGCTTTCGTCCGTCTGACGTATTTCCATCGTGAGAGTTGCGTCCTTGATGACGAATGACTTGACCTGCTCTTTTACGAAATATGCGCGGATGTCGCTGTACAGAATCTCCTCACTCGGGATAGTGTTCCAAAGCGACGCAGTTGCAAGTATTATCACACCTATCAGCACGACGTAGATAAGGACTATCTTAAGATTGCTCTTCATTCATTCCTCCAATGGTGTTGTTATACAGTAAGTTTTATTTTTCGTATATCTCCGGTCTCAGAACTCCGACATAGGGGAGAGAACGGTATCTTTCATTGTAATCGAGACCGTAACCGACTACAAATTCATCCGGAATTTCCGCTCCGATGTAGTCCGGAGTGAAATCCACCTCGCGGCGCGAAGGCTTGTCGAGCATGGTGCAGGTCTTTACGGATTTCGCACCGTTTATCCGCAGATATTCCGCAAGATATGCAAGAGTGCGTCCGCTGTCTATGATGTCCTCCACAACGAGGATATCGCAGTCGGCGAGATCGCTTCTGTTGAGATCGAGAATGATATTGACGCGTCCGGACGACTTTGTACCGGCTCCGTATGACGAGACCTTCATGAAATCGATCTCGGCGGGTATGGAAAGCGCTTTCATGAGGTCTCCCGTAAATAAGACGCTTCCTTTCAGAATACAGAGAAGCAGAAGCTTTGAATCCTCTGCGGCATAGTCGCGGTCAATCTCCGCGGCGATCCTCTTGACGATCGTCTGTATTTCGCTGTCCGAAAGGAGTACCCTTTCTATGTCCCTGTCCATAAGTGTCTTGTGCATTTTACGGTACCTTTCTTTTATTTTATGATTCGGATGCGTGTTTTACACTTCCGCTGAGCATTATTTTCGTATAAAACGCTATTTCCAATAGGAAATGCGCACGGATTTTCCGCTCCCGTCCTTCATTCCGTCGCGCACGGCGATCCCGGGTATGTAAAATATGCCGTCCGCATCGCAGAAAACGGGGATGCTGTCTCTGTCTGCGGCGTGCGCCGCATTGAGGAGTTTTTTTACCTTTTTCGTCATTTTCCCGGACACTATTTTGTCTCCGGGAAGGCGGTTTCTGATGAAAATAGCTTCATTAATTTTATCAAAGTTAATTGATGTATGTATAGATATTTTGTAAATATTTTTGCCGGGAGGAGAAATCGGACAGGGAAGATACGGGTCGGAAAGTGCGATCGCGAATCCCTGTTCGGGAAAATCGACGAAATCGCATCCGCCCGAAAAAACAAGCTTTTCACAGAACGGTGCCGTTTCTTTTTTTTCGGTGGGAGCGAAGGCGATATTTCCGTCCGATATGTACATCGATATTCCCGCCGGAAGCGATACCTCGGAGCGCTTTCCTTCGCGGATGAGACGCATGCATTCTTCGACCTGTGACGATCTCAGATCGGTGCGCTCGCCGCGCGCCTCCGAATACATGAGCATCACCGCGCGGGAAAGCACGGGATCGGGAAGCGCGGCGATATCGGAAACGGGAGCCGATGTCCTGCCTCCCGCCGCCTTCTGCGCTTCGGAGAAAAGATATTCGTCGTCGCGGCGGACGAGAAGAGACGCGGAGTATGCCGCGCGTTCGCATGCGGGAGACACGGTACGCAGTATCGGTATCACCTGCGTGCGGATCTTATTTCTTGTGTAGGATGTATCTGCATTGGTCGAATCCGTGACAAAGCTTTCGCCGCGGCTTCTCATGAAATCGCGGATTTCCTCCGAAGAGAGCGAGAGCATCGGCCGGACGATGTATCCTCTCCTCGGGGCGATTCCCGAAAGTCCGTGGGCGCCGCTTCCGCGTATCAGATTGAATATCAGTGTTTCGAGATTGTCATCCGCATTGTGAGCCGTGGCGAAAAGAACGTCCTTCTTTCCTTCCGCGAGCAGAGAATTTCGGTATTCGTCAAATGCCGAATACCGTGCCGTCCTCGCCGCTTCCTCAAGCCCGAGAGAAAGCTTTTCAGCCATCGCCGGAACGTCGGTTTTCTTTACCGCAAAAGGCACGCCGAGCCTGCCGCATAAGGCTCGACAGTGTTCTTCATCACGGTCCGCTTCCTCTCCGCGTATCATGTGATTCACATGAAAAGCACGTATTTCCGCATTTGCATAACACTCCTTCAGCAGAAGGAGAAGGGCACATGAATCCGCACCTCCGGAGAGCGCGCAGACTATCGCGTCGGCACCCGAAAGCGCATCGCCGATTCCGAGCTTAGCCGCCGAGGATATGAATTTTTCGCGTATGTCGTCCATGGTGTCCTCCTTCTGCCTGAAAGGCGGAGATCAGTATTCCGCGTCGCCGAGCGGGGTGCGTATGAGAGAATAACTGCCGGAGCGGAGAACGGAAAGAAGCTCATCGGACGAGCAGATCTTTTCGTCGGTTACGATGCCGCCCGAGGTCGGCAGCCCGAGCTCATGGCTGTCGGAGCCCGAGGTCAGAATAAGACTGTGGCGGTTGAAATGCTCCGCCCATGCCTTGGCAATATCGTTGTGGGAGCGCTGCCCCTGATGTCCGTTGAAGATTTCGTAACCGTCGAGGCAGTCGGGCGAGGTCAGCGTCATTCCGAAGCGCATCGGGTGCGCCTGAATGAAGAGCATGTCATTTTCCTTCGCGTAATCGTGGAAACGTCCGGGAGAGTATGAGAAAACATCGGGGATATCGTAGAATTTCTCGCGTGTCACTCCGAATACGAGATAATCGTTTATGCTTTCGTTGAAGCGAAGCTCCATTCCGTCGATTATCGTGAGCCGGTCTCCCGCCGCATCGCGCAGCTTTTCCGCGGCATCGAAATAGTAATCCACCTTGGATTTCCATGTTCCGTCCGGTATGACTTCGTCGAAAATATACTCTCCCGCGTGATTGGCGAGGACAAGTGAAGCATATCCGCTGCCGGTGTATTTTTCGACAATCCCGTCGACATCCTGGTGCGAGCAGGGGCTTATATCTCTTGAATGGCAGTGCAGTTCAGTTTTAAAGCTCATAAAGGTCTCCTATTTGCCGTGCAGTGTAAGTTTTGCCGATTGCATTTCATTCATTATACTACCGCATTTACTCTAAGTCAACGAGAAGAACGAGATTTTTTCAAAAACGAAAAAATGAAGCGGTGAAAAAGACGGCGCACTTCTTGACAAGCAGGGAGTTGTATGGTAAAATACATAAAAACGAAGATGGGAAAGAGTAGCATGCGGACGGCTCCCAGAGAGTGGCGGAAAGGTGAAAGCGCCGCAGCGGCGAAGTATGCGAAGTCATCCCGGAGTCCGGAGCCTGAATTCAAGTAGGGCTCTGCGTTTCCCGCGTTAAGGGATTTGAGTGCGCCTTCTGGCGAATTCAGGTGGTACCGCGCTTTTGGCGCCCTGAGTTGTCGGGGCGTTTTTTATTTTTTCGGCAGTCCGCCTGACGCGCGGTCCCGAAGCATGCCCGGACGCAACCGAGAATAATTTTTGACGCCGCGAAAATGCGGAGGAATGGAGATACTATGAAAGAACTTCCGAAGACATATGACCCGTCCTCGTTTGAGGACAGGCTCTACAAAACATGGTCGGAACGCGGATATTTCAAACCGTCCGACGACAGAAACGCACCGACGTATTCTATCGTTATACCGCCGCCGAATATTACCGGACAGCTCCATATGGGACACGCGCTCGACAACACTCTTCAGGATGTGCTTGTCCGCTATAAGAGGATGAAGGGATTTTCGACCCTCTGGGTTCCCGGAACGGATCATGCGTCCATCGCAACCGAGGCGAAGATCGTCGAGGCGATGCGCAGGGAAGGCATCACCAAGGACGATATCGGACGCGACGGATTCCTTGAGCGCGCGTGGGCGTGGAAGCGCACGTACGGCGGACGCATAGTGGAGCAGCTCAAGAAGCTCGGTTCCTCCTGCGATTGGTCGAGAGAGCGCTTTACGATGGACGAAGGATGCTCCGAAGCGGTGCGCGAGGTTTTCATCCGCCTTTACGAAAAGGGACTCATTTACCGCGGAAAGAGAATAATAAATTGGTGCCCGAAATGCCTGACGTCGATCTCCGATGCCGAGGTCGAATATGAGGAGCAGCCCGGACATTTTTGGCATATCCGCTATCCGTTCGAGGACGGAAGCGGATATGTCGAGATCGCAACGACACGCCCCGAAACCCTTCTCGGCGATACGGCGGTTGCGGTTCACCCGGACGACGAGCGTTATAAGAACATCGTCGGAAAAATGCTCATCCTCCCGCTTGTCGGCAGAAGAATCCCCGTTGTCGCCGACGAATATGTCGAGCGCGATTTCGGAACGGGCTGCGTGAAGATCACTCCCGCTCACGACCCCAACGACTTCGAGGTCGGCAAGCGTCACGGGCTCGAGGTTCTCGATATGCTCACCGACGACGCGAAGATCACCGACGACTATCCGGCTTACGCGGGAATGGACAGATATGAGGCGAGAAAGAAGATCGTCGCCGATCTCGAGGAGCAGGGCTGCCTTATCTCCGTCGAGGATCATGTTCACAATGTCGGCACCTGCTACCGCTGCGGAACCACTGTCGAGCCGAAGGCTTCGCTTCAGTGGTTCGTCAAAATGGAGCCGCTTGCGCGTCCCGCGATCGACGCAGTGCGCGACGGCAGGATAAAGTTCGTCCCCGAGAGATTCGAGAAAAACTATTTCCACTGGATGGAGAATATCCGCGATTGGTGCATCTCGCGTCAGCTTTGGTGGGGACACCGCATCCCCGCGTACTACTGCGCGGACTGCGGAGAAACGGTGGTCGCAAAGGAAGCTCCCGAGCGCTGCCCGAAGTGCGGCGGCACTGCGCTCACTCAGGATCCCGACACCCTCGACACATGGTTCTCCTCGGCGCTGTGGCCCTTCTCCACAATGGGCTGGCCCGACGATACCGACGATCTGCGCCGCTTCTACCCGACCTCGACGCTTGTCACCGGATACGATATAATCACTTTCTGGGTTTCGAGAATGATCTTCTCCGGACTTGAATATACCGGCAAGATCCCGTTCGATACCGTGCTCATCCACGGACTTGTACGCGATGCACAGGGACGCAAGATGTCGAAATCTCTCGGCAACGGAATCGATCCCCTCGAGATAATCTCGAAATACGGCGCGGACGCACTTCGCTATGCGCTTGCCACCGGCAACAGCCCCGGAAACGATATGCGCTTCTCCGATGAAAAGATCGAGGCGGCGCGCAACTTCGCAAACAAGCTTTGGAACGCCGCGCGCTTCGTCATGATGAATCTCACGATAGACAAGATCGCGCTTCCCGATGAGGGTGATCTTGCGATCGAGGACAAATGGATTCTCACAAAGCTGAAAAAGACTGCGGCGGCGGTAAGCCAGAACCTCGACAGATTCGAGATCGGAATCGCGCTCTCCATACTTTACGATTTCGTTTGGGATGTCTACTGCGACTGGTACATCGAGCTTGCAAAGCCCTCGATGAACGCCGAGAATTCAAAGCGCTCCGAAAATACGCAGAACGTGCTCGCCTATGTGCTCCGCGAGATCCTCACCATGCTTCATCCGTTCATGCCGTTCATTACCGAGGAGATATACACGAACCTTCCCGATGCGGATGAAACGATAATGCTCCGCCGCTTCACGGAGTCGGACGATATACCGTCGTTCCCGGAGGAAGAGGGCGCCATGGAGCGCGTCATCGACGCGATCCGCGCGATCCGCGCCCGCCGTGCGGAGATGAACGTGCCCCCGTCAAGAAAGGCGAAGGTGACGATCGTTACGAATTATCCCGAAGCGTTCGGCGAGGCGGTATATCCGTTCTTTGAGCGTCTTGCATCCGCTCAGTCCGTCGAGCTTTGCGATTCGTACAGCGACGATACCGCGGTGCGGATCATCACCGACAGCGCCGCCATTTACATGCCGCTTGCCGACATCATTGATTTTGAAGCGGAAAAAAAGCGACTCGGCACCGAACTCGACAAGGTAAACGGCGAGATCGCGCGCCTTGAAGGAAAGCTTTCGAACGAGAGCTTTACCTCGCGCGCTCCCGCTGCCGTCGTTGACGCTGAGCGTGAGAAGCTCGCCCGCTATATCGAGAAGAAAAACGGCATAGAGCAGGCGCTCGCCGCGCTTTTGCAGTAAGTTCAAACTTTAACAAATGATGTACAAAAACGGCATTCCGACGTGAATATGAACATCTTATTCGAAAAATTCGGGTTGACAATAAGTGCCGATCAACAAATCACGCCCGGAATGCGGTACCGAAAAATGTTAATACTCCCGTGCGTTCACAAAATCCGATTTGACAACGGACGCCGGATATATTAGAATTAGTAATGTAAACACCGGCGTATAACGGAAATAACAGAAAACGGCTATACCGGAGGACGGGTGCAAACGTCCGCTCCTTCGGATTCCGAAAGAAAGGAAGTCTTTGCCCGACAAAGACGCGGTAAATACCATGGACAGTAATACGAGGGAGTTTCTCGCGGAGAAGGCCCGCGAGATCCGCATCGGTATAATCGAAGCGGTTCATTCCGCATCGAGCGGACATCCGGGCGGATCGCTTTCCGCAGCGGACATACTCGCATACCTTTATTTCAAAGAGATGAATATCGACAGCTCAAAGCCCGATATGCCCGGAAGGGACAGATTCGTGCTTTCGAAGGGTCACGCATCCCCTGCGCTTTATTCGACGCTCTCCCTTGCAGGATACTTCCCGAGAGAGGATCTCAAGACCTTCAGAAAGCTCGGCAGCTATCTTCAGGGACATCCGGACATGAAGCATACCCCCGGAGTCGAAATGTCTACGGGATCGCTCGGACAGGGCGTCTCCGCTGCCTGCGGAATGGCGCTCGGCTCCAAGATGAACGGAGACGGCAGCCGCGTTTACGCGCTTGTCGGCGACGGCGAGAGCGAGGAGGGCGAGGTTTGGGAGGCTGCAATGTTCGCAGCCCACTACAAGCTCGACAATCTCTGTTTCATTATCGACTGGAACGGACTCCAGATCGACGGACCCGTTACCGAGGTCATGAACCCCACTCCGCACGATAAGAAGTTTGAAGCGTTCGGCTGGAACGTCGTTCACGCGGACGCGCACGACTTCGATTCTCTTGAAGCGGCGTTCGAGGCTGCAAAGAGCAGCGCCGGCAAGCCCACCGCGATAATCGCAAAGAGCGTCAAGGGCAAGGGCGTTTCCTTCATGGAGAATAATGTGAATTGGCACGGAGCCGCTCCGAACGACGAACAGTATGAGCAGGCGATGGCAGAGCTGGGAGGTAACAGGTAATGGCTGAGAAGATAGCGACAAGAGAGGCTTACGGCAAAGCGCTCGTCGAAATGGGTGCGAAATACGAAAATCTCGTTGTTCTCGACGCCGATCTCGCGGCGGCAACCAAGACGGGAATGTTCAAGAAGGCGTACCCCGATCGCTTTATCGACTGCGGAATCGCCGAGAATAACATGATCGGCGTGGCGGCGGGTCTTGCGCTTTCGGGCAAGATCCCGTTTGCAAGCTCGTTCGCAATGTTCCTTGCGGGACGTTCGTTTGAACAGGTGAGAAACTCCGTCGGATATCCTCACATCAACGTCAAGCTCGGCGCAACTCACGCCGGCGCGACCGTCGGCGAGGACGGCGCGACCCATCAGTGCAACGAGGACATCGCTCTCATGAGAACGATCCCCGGAATGGTGGTTATCAATCCCGCGGACGCTACCGAGGCGGCAAAGGCGGTCGAGGCGGCAATAGAGCACGAAGGTCCCGTTTATCTGCGCTTCGGCAGAATGGCGGTTCCGGTGCTTTACGGAAACGATTACGATTTCAAGATCGGACGCGGAACAAAGATGGCGGAAGGAAACGACGTTTCCATAATATGTGCGGGAATCATGGTCGAACAGGCGCTCGGCGCCCGTGAGATCCTTGCTTCCGAAGGAATCTGCGCATCCGTCGTCAATATGGCGACCATAAAGCCGATCGACGAGACAATGGTTATCGCAGAGGCACAGAGATGCGGCGCGATCGTTACCGCCGAGGAGCATTCCGTGATCGGCGGTCTCGGAGCCGCGGTCTGCGAGACTCTTGCGCGCACCTGCCCCGTGCCCGTTATCCGGACGGGAATAAAGGATACCTTCGGAAAGAGCGGCACCGCGAAAGAGCTTATCACATACTTCGGACTCGACGCACAGTCGATTGCGGAGAACGCAAAAGCCGCAATCGCACTCAAAAAATAACCGAAAAACGACCGAGTATCATTCGGCGCATCGGAACGCCCTCCGGTCAACGGAAGGGCGTTCGGCTTTTTTCGGATACCGCATATGCCGGAGCACGGACGGCGCAGCCCGTAAGCGCTGCCGTATCCGTGGCGCAGAATAACGGAGAACGCTATGAAGAAAAAGCTTGAAAACTTTTGGTATCATTATAAAATACAGACGCTTATCATACTTGCGTTTGCCGTGATAATCACGGTCAGCGCCGTTCAGATGGCGGGGAGGACGGATTACGACCTGTACGCGATGTACGCGGGGCCCGGTAACATAAACATTTCCGAGGACGGGGGCAAGACCGTCTATTCAAGTCTGTGCGATGCGATAAAGCAGGTATCGGGAGAGCGCGATCTCGAAATCTCGATACAGTGCCTCACCTATGTTCCGAAGGACCTTGCGGAGGAATATGTGAAAAAGGATCTGTACTACAACGCATACGAGAACGAAAAGACCCACGACGCTTACGCGACGATGATAGCGAACGGCAAGTGTACGCTTCTTCTTCTGACTCCCGAGCTTTATGCGGAGGCAAAGGAGGCGGGAGCGCTCGAACCGCTTGAGAATATTCTCGGTCATGCTCCGGAGGGGGCGTATGACGAGTATTCCTTCGTCTTTTCCTCGACCGCGTTTGCCAAGTATTTCAGCGGGCTTGACAAGCTTCCGGACGATATTCTAATCGCATTCCGCAGCGAGGTGAATCCGTCGTCGCTTATCGGACGGAACGACGGAAAAGCATATGCTTATCAGAAGGAAATCTTCAAAAAGATCGTTACATTCGGCGAAGGGTGATCGAAAAAGGTCAGGGAAACATTCTCCGACCTTTTCTGATCGGCATGCCGAAATTCACGACGGAAAAGTTTTAATTCATGACATATGTCCGCACGGGAAGTCATGAAACAAGGCGACCGCTCTGATATAATCATGTCATACGGAAGGAGAGGGAAGATGGATTGGATGACGGGAATTCAGCGGGCGATAGACTATGTTGAAGCGCATCTTGACGAAACGGCGGACTACGGCGCGGTCGCGCGCGAGGCCGCATCGTCGCCGTTTAATTTTCAGCGTATGTTCGCCATGGTGTGCGGATACACGCTCGGAGATTATATACGGATGCGCCGTCTGTCGGTCGCGGCGGACGAGCTGTACCGCACCGACGACAGGATCATCGACATTGCGCTTCGGAGCGGATACGATACTCCCGAGAGCTTCTCGAGAGCGTTTACCCGATTCCACGGCATCAGCCCGAGCGAGGCGAGACGCGGCGGAAGCGTCAAATCCTTTTCCCGGCTTTCCGTAAAGCTTATATTGGAGGGCGGAAACATTATGGATTACAGAATTGAAAAAGCGGATGCATTCAAGGTGATTTGCAGGAGAAAGCGTGTTGAGAAGCCGCAGGGAGACCTTGCGACGGACGACATTTCCGGATTCTGGAGAGAATGCAACGAGGACGGCACCGTCGAAAAGATTTGCGGGTACGCCGACTTTGACAGATTTCACGGAATTCTCGGAATATGCTTTTCGGGGGAGATGGCGGACAACGGATTTCCTTACGGCATAGGCGCGGAGTACAACGGCACAGAAGTCGCCGAAGACGGCTTCGACATCGTTGAGATTCCCGCGCATACCTATGCGGTGTTCGTGTGCCGCGGCAGAATGCCCGACGCTTTCAGAGAGATCTACCGCAGGATCTGCACCGAATTCTTCCCGCAGAATACCGCTTACGAATACGGGAGCGGCGTGGAGCTTGAGGTCTATCCTTCGGCGGACGTTCAAAATTCCGATTATACCTGCGAGATATGGATCGCCGTCAAAGAAAAGAAGAACTGACGAAAAGGGGCTGCCCGATGCGGGCAGCCCCGATATTTTTGTGATCTTTACGCTTCTTCGTTTTCTCTCCGGCTTTCGCTTTCTTCTGATATTTTCTTCTTTTCTTCCTCCGAAAGGCGCGCTTTCCGATTCTTTATCATTACGAAGCCGATCTTGTTTATCTCCGCTCCGACGAGAAAGATTATCATACAGAAGTAAACCCAAAGCATGAAGAGAATGACCGCCGCCAAGCTTCCGTAAATGTACGATGCATTCGGGAAGTAGACGATATACAGAGAATAGAAATACGAATACAGCATCCAACCCGACGCCGCGATGAACGCGCCGGGTATCTGACGTCGGTATCCGACGGGGGCTTCGTCATTTTCCGAAGCGTTTTTTCGACCGTTTCCGGAGACTGCGGAATACACGAGAGAGAAGAACAGCGTTAGCAGCGCGAGAAATATAAACATCCGCAGACGTATGATGAGATCGAATATGTGAAGCGCGGCGGGAAAGCTGCTTTCGGCGATGGAGCGCACGGTGGCTCCGAATACAAGGACGACGAGAGTTGCAATTATCAGCGCCATGAATGCGACGGTGTAGAACAGCGAGCGCACAAGCTCCGAGAAGAATCCGACGTGGTCGCGTGTTCCGTAGACCCCGGCGACCCCGCGCGTAACCGCGGCAACTCCGCGGGACGAGCTCCAGAACATCGTTATTGCGGAAAACGAGAGCACCGACGCCGTGTTTTTCGAGGATATCTCGGTGTATACCGTTGAGAAAAGAGGCGAGAATTTCTCCGGCAGGATCCTTTCAAGCTCGATGAATACCGAGTCGATCGCGTCGGGAAAGACTATGCGTATGAGCGTGATGAGAAGCATGAGGAACGGGATGGTTGCGATCATCGTGAAAAACGAGGACTGCGCGGCATACAGCGTTATGTGATCGCTGTAGATCTTTTCGGAGAACATTTTTACCGCAGCCGATATGCGGCGAAGCGATATCACTTCCGTCTTTTTCCGCTTCAAAACCGAGCCTCCTTTCGTCGTACTGTATAACATTATACACGATGAGAGAGGGAAAAATCAATGAAGGAGGGAAAAATAAAATAAAAAAGGAGGATAATTTCGTGACATACTTGATTTAATCCGTTCGGTTTGATATACTGTAATATCGGAGAATAACGGGAAAACGCATTCTGCGGAGAAAATGCCGCGGATATGCGTTTTCCTCAGAAGAAAGGTAAGATCGCGTCTATGGAGAAAATACGCAGACCGAGAGGAACCGCGGATATTACTGCGCCGGAAATCTCGGCGTGGAGAAAAATAGAGGATACGGCGAGGGCGGTAGCCGGGAATTTCGGCTATACGGAAATAAGAACGCCGACATTCGAGGAGCTCGGGCTGTTTTCCCGCGGCGTCGGCGAGACGACCGACGTCGTACAGAAGGAGATGTATGCCTTTGAGGACAGAGAGGGCAGAAGATTCGCGCTCCGTCCCGAGGGAACGGCGGGAGTTGTCCGCGCCGTCATCGAGAACGGCAAGTGCTCGGATACGATGCCGCTTCGCCTGTTCTACATAATAAACTGCTTCCGCTACGAGAAGCCGCAGGCGGGACGCAGCCGCGAATTCTATCAGTTCGGAACCGAGATGTTCGGCGCACCGGACGCGGCGGCGGATTTCACGGTCATATCCATGGCGGATACGTTTATAAAGAAGCTCGGCATAAAGAATACCGCGCTTCATATAAATTCGATCGGCTGCCCCGAGTGCCGACCGAAATACAGGGAGAAGCTCGTCGCATATCTCCGCGCAAACGAGTCCGAGCTTTGCGATACCTGCCGCACACGTCTCGAAGCGAATCCGCTCCGCATTCTCGACTGCAAGAACGAAAGCTGCCGCCGCGTTGCTGAGGGCGCGCCGAGAACGGTCGATAACCTTTGCGATGATTGCCGCGCGCACATGGACAAGCTTGAAAAGTGCCTGAAGAGCTCCGGCACCGAGTACAGGATTGATCCGCACATCGTCCGCGGGCTTGATTACTATACGCGGACGGTGTTCGAATTCATCGCTGAGGACATCGGCGCACAGAGCACGATATGCGGCGGCGGACGATACGACGGCCTCGTAAAGGAGCTCGGCGGTCCGGATATGCCCGCCGTGGGATTTGCGATGGGAATAAGCCGCCTCATACTCGCAATGGAGCAGAGCGGCGCGCTTGACTTCGAAGAAAACGTGCCCGAGCTTTATATCGCCTCCATGGGCGACGGCGCGCAGCTCAGGGCGATCGAGATCGTTTCCGATCTCAGAAAAAACGGAATCTGCGCCGAGTGCGACATTGTCGGACGGAGCCTCAAGGCGCAGATGAAATACGCCGACAAGATCGGCGCGCGGTATACGCTCATACTCGGCGACAGCGAGCTTGAGAGCGGACGCGCACAGCTTAAAAACATGTCGGACAGCACACAGACCGAGATCGCCCTCGGCGATGTCGCGTCTCACTTCGGCTGCAATGTTTGAGCTTATCATATTTGATATGGACGGCGTTCTCGTCGATTCCGAGGACGCCATGGCACAGATGACGGTCAGAGCGCTTGAAGAATGGGGAATACATTCCTCGCCCGATGATTTCACGCGGTTTCGCGGAATGGGAGACCGCGCATATGTCGGCGGCGTTTCGGAGATGTACGGCGTGCCGTATGAGGAAAGGATGAAGGAGGAAGCGTACCGCCTCTTCTGCGAGAACGCGGGAGAGCTCGTTCACGTTATGCCGTGGACGGTTCCGCTTCTTTGCGAGCTTGAGCGCCGCCGCTTTGCCTGCGCGGTCGCATCCGCCGCCGACCGGATAAAGGTCGAATGCAACCTCGGGTGCATAGGAAAAAGAATTTCCGATTTTGCCGCGGTCGTTACCGGGGCGGATGTTGTAAATCTCAAGCCCGCTCCCGATATTTTTTTGAAGACTGCCGCCGATGCGGGAGTGCCTCCCGAAAAATGCGCGGTGTGCGAGGATTCGCTCTCGGGCATTCGTGCCGCCAAGGCGGCGGGAATGTACGCGGTCGCGGTGACAACATCGTTTCCGAGAAATGAGCTGAAGGCGGCGGGAGCCGATACGGTGACGGACGATCTCTGCGATCTGCTTTCGGTTCTCGGTCCCGGCAGACCGATCCGCGCTTAGCCGCATTGATACGCAAAACTGATTTGTAAGAGAAAGGATGCCTTAGAAAAGGCACGGTGACTTTTATGCATACAAGCTTTACCAAAGAGGACAAGAGAACTCATTACGCGCTCGAGCTGAGTGCGGCGAATATCGGAGAAAGGGTCTCGGTGCTCGGCTGGGCTCAGCGTCAGCGCGATCTCGGAAGCCTGATCTTCATAGATCTTCGCGACCGCACCGGAATCGTTCAGCTTGCCTTCGACGATTCCTGCTCCGAGGAAATCTTCAATGCCGCATTCGGCGTGCGCGCGGAATACGTTATAGCAGCGCGCGGAACGGTGCGCCGCCGCGGTGAAGGCGCGGTCAATCCGAACCTTCCCACGGGAGAGATCGAGATCGCGGTAGATGCCTTCAAGGTGCTTTCCTCCGCAGAGACCCCGCCTTTTGCGATCGTTGAGAACAGCGACGTAAAGAGCGAGCTTCGTCTGGCGCACAGATATCTCGATCTCCGCCGTCCCGATATGCAGCAGAATATCATCAAGCGCAGCATGATAACCAACATAGCACGCAACTATTTTGCGGAGCACGGCTTTATCGATATCGAGACTCCCTGCCTTATAAAGCCCACGCCCGAGGGCGCGAGAGACTATCTTGTCCCGAGCCGCCTCCACCACGGAAAGTTCTACGCTCTTCCGCAGTCTCCTCAGCTTTATAAGCAGCTTCTCATGTATTCGGGATTTGACCGCTATTTTCAGATAGCGCGCTGCTTCCGCGACGAGGATTTGCGCGCCGACCGTCAGCCGGAGTTCACGCAGATCGACCTTGAGATGTCGTTTGCCGATGAGGAGGATATCATCGCGGTAAACGAAGGCTTCATCAAGCGAATTTTCGACGAGTTCATGCATATGCCGCTTGAGATACCGTTCGCACGCATGACGTGGCACGAGGCTATGGAGCGCTACGGCTCCGACAAGCCCGATACAAGATTTGCCCTTGAGCTTATAAACATAACGGACGCCGTGCGCGATTCTTCGTTCGCCGTGTTCAAGAATGCGGTCGCCGAGGGCGGAAGCGTGCGCGCAATCAACGTGCCCGGCGGCGCATCCTTCTCACGCAAGGAGATCGATTCGCTCGTCGAATATGTCAAGACATACGGCGCGCGCGGACTTGCATGGTACAAGCATGCCGCCGACGCGGTATCGTCCTCCTTCGCTAAATTCCTCACCGAGGATGAGCTGAAAGCGATCACCGATATCACGGGCACCGGCGAGGGAGACCTTCTTCTCATTGTCGCCGCAAAGAATAAGGTCGTGTTCGATTCTCTCGGCGCACTTCGATGCGAGGTCGCCCGCCGCATGGGACTTATCGACAAGACGAAGTTCAACTTCCTGTGGATAACCGAATTCCCGCTGTTCGAGTACAGCGAGGAGGACGGAAGATATTACGCGATGCATCATCCCTTCACCATGCCCATGGAGGAGGATTACTCCCGTATCGACAGCGATCCCGGTTCGGTCCGCGCGAGAGCTTACGATATCGTGCTCAACGGAACCGAGCTCGGCGGAGGCTCTATCAGAATCCATACCACCGAGATGCAGAAGCATATGTTCAAGGTTCTCGGCATAGGCGAAGAGGAGGCTGCCGAAAAGTTCGGCTTCCTTCTCGAAGCGTTCCGCTACGGCGTTCCTCCGCACGGCGGACTTGCGTTCGGTCTTGACAGACTTGTCGCGCTTCTCCTCGGACTTGAGGACATACGCGATGTCATCGCTTTCCCGAAGGTGCAGAACGCATCCGAGCTTCTCTCAAAATGCCCGGCAAAGACAGACGAAAAGTCTCTCGAGGAGCTCGGCATAAAGGTTATCGACGAGGAAGAATAAAAGCAGGCACTTTCGCATAACTGCTTTGTATCGCAGCGCGTGTTACGGGAGCCTCGCTGCCTCAACGTTCGGAAGAAAGGAAGCCTCCGCGTCCGGCGGAGGCAGGGATAAACAAAAATGAACACAGATGTGGTTATCGTGGGAGCGGGTCCCGCCGGAATATTCACGGCGCTCGAAATGCTGAAAAAGGGATCGAAAAAGAAAATCGTTATCGTCGAGAAGGGGCAGAGCGTCGAGAAGCGCCGCTGTCCGAAATCGCAGACGGGTCACTGCGTGAACTGCAAGCCCTACTGCCATATCACCACCGGATTTTCCGGCGCGGGCGCGTTTTCCGACGGAAAGCTTTCGCTGAGCTATGAGGTCGGAGGAGAACTTCCGACTCTCATCGGTGCGGAAAAGGTTCAGGATACCATAGGATATACCGACAGGATATATCTTGAATTCGGAGCCGACGAGCACGTCGAGGGTCTGGAGAATTCCGAGTCCGTAAAGGATATTCGCAAACGTGCAATCCAGGCGGGGCTCAAGCTTGTTGATTGCCCGATCCGCCATATAGGCACCGAGAAGGCGCACGATCTCTATCTTGCGATCGAGGAATACCTTATCGCCGCAGGAGTCGAGATAATGTTCGGATACGAGTGCCGCAACATAATCCTCGACGGCGACCGATGCCTCGGAGTTTATGTGAACGACGGTCACGGCGAGATCGAGATACGCGCAAAGGATACCGTCGTTGCGACGGGACGCCGCGGCGCGGAATGGCTTGAAAAAATGTGCGCCGAGCACAATATCGCACATCAGCCCGGAACGGTCGATGTCGGTGTGCGCGTCGAAGTAAGAAACGAGGTCATAGAGCAGATAAACAAAGTGCTTTACGAATCGAAGCTCGTCGGATATCCCAAGCCGTTTAAAAACAAGGTTCGTACTTTCTGCCAGAATCCCGGCGGATTTGTAAGTCAGGAGAATTACGACAACGACCTCGCGGTCGTAAACGGACATTCCTACAAGGAGCTCAAATCCGACAATACGAATCTTGCGATTCTGTGCTCGCACAACTTCAGCCATCCGTTCAATCAGCCGATCGCCTATGCGCAGAAGGTCGGTGAACTTACGAATATGCTCGGTGCCGGACATATACTTGTTCAGCGTTACGGCGATATCCTCGACGGAAAGAGGACCTGGCCGAAGGAGCTTGCTTTCTCCAACGTGAGACCGACGCTGAAGGACGCCGTTGCCGGGGACATCACAGCGGCGATGCCTTACCGCGCAATGATAAACATAATCAACTTTATCCAGGCGGTCGATCATGTCGTGCCCGGATTCGCATCGACGGAGACGCTGCTCTACTCACCCGAACTCAAATTCTACAGCAACCGCGTCAAAATGGACGAGGACTTCAATACGAACGTGAAGGGACTTTACTGCCTCGGCGATTCCTCCGGATGGACGCGCGGACTCATGATGGCATCCGTTATGGGAGTTCTCATGGGACGTTCCCTCGCGCTCCGCGCAGACTGATAAAGAGCAGCGAAAAATCCGCGCTCTGCGTGTTTGCGCAGTTCTGTATTAAAATTATGTCCCGCAGGGTATGTGACTTCGGTCCGGTGCTTTGCGGGATTACTTTATTCTCACGTGCCGATGCGCTTTTGCGTATATCGGTGAATTTTTTTGAAAAAATATATTCGGAGGGACGAAAAATGTACAAGATAGCTTTTTTTGATACAAAGCCTTACGACAAAGAATGGTTTGACAAATACACGGGGGACGACCTCGACATCACCTATTTTGAGACGAAGCTTCTGCCGCGTTCGGCGGAGCTCAGCGCGGGATTCGACGCAGTATGCGCTTTCGTGAACGACGACATAACGGAGAGCGTTGTAAATACGCTCTGCAAGAACGGCGTGCGCCTGATTGCAATGCGTTCCGCCGGATATTCGAACGTCGATTTCAGGGCGGCGGACGGGAAGATAACCGTCGTGCGTGTTCCCGCATATTCGCCTCATGCGGTCGCCGAGCACGCGGCGGCGCTTCTGCTTGCCGTCAACCGGAAGATCCCGCGCGCATATTACAGAACGAGAGACTTCAATTTCAGCCTTATCGGGCTGACCGGACTTGACCTTTACGGAAAGTGCGCCGGGATCATCGGCACCGGAAAGATCGGGCGCGCGTTCATCGACATATGCCGCGGCTTCGGCATGAAAACGGTAGCGTATGATCTCTTTCCCGCCGAAGGCTCGGATATAGATTACAGATCGATTGACGAGCTTCTTTCCGTGTCCGACGTGATATCTCTTCACTGTCCGCTGACCCCGGAGACGCATCATCTTCTCGATGCCGCCGCATTCGGAAAAATGAAGGACGGCGTATTTATCGTCAACACCTCGCGCGGCGCGCTGATAGATTCGGAGGCATTGCTTTCGGCGCTGAATTCCGAGAAGGTGAGGGGCGCGGGACTTGATGTGTACGAGGAAGAGGCGGAGGTTTTCTACGAGGACAGATCGGGCACCGTCATCGGCGACGACGTGCTGTCGCTTCTCGTTTCGCATCCGAATGTGGTGATAACGTCTCATCAGGGATTCTTCACCGAGGAAGCCCTTGACTCCATCGCAAGGACGACTACCGAAAATATCCGCGACTTTTTCGCGGGACGGGAGCTCGAAAACGAGGTGTGCTTCCGCTGCGGCAAGGTCTCGGAGAAGTGCAACTGAAAATAAAGATCGGAGGCAGCGCGATGTGCGTATTGCCTCCGTTTTTCTTTATTCCCCGCGTATCTCGCGCAGAAGCGCGATCTCGCGTGCGTATCCTTCAATATCGTTCGGCGTTTCGAGATAGAAGGGAAGAGCGGCGAGCGCCGGGTGGGTTATGATCCGCGTTATGCCCTCTATCGTAAACGTGCCTTCGCCGATCTTTTCGTGGCGGTCCTTGTGGGCGCCGACCGGATTTTTCGAATCGTTGAGATGGACCGCCTTGAGCCTGTCAAGCCCTATCACGCGGTCAAACTCCGTCAGCACCCGATCGGGATCGCCGGCAATGTCGTATCCGCCGTCGCTTATGTGGCAGGTGTCAAGGCATACCCCGACATGATCGCGGACGTTTTCGTTTACCATGTCTATGATCGAGCGTATCTCCTCAAACGTAACGCCGATTTCCGTTCCCTTGCCGCTCATCGTCTCTATGAGAACCGTTGTTGCCATATCCTCCGTGAGGAGCGTATTCAGACATTCCGCGGTCAGACGGCATCCGACCTCGCTGCCCGCCTTGACGTGAGCGCCCGGGTGAAAGTTGTAGAGAGAGCCGGGGATCGACTCGAGAAATTCAAGCTCGGATTTCATCATTGAGAGGGTGTATTCGCGTATCCGCTCATCCGCGGTCGCGGGATTGTAGATGTACGGCGCGTGAGCGAGCGGAAAGAGGATGCCGTTCTCCTTCATAAAGGCGCACAGCGCGCGGACATCTTCGGGATCGGCGGGCTTCGATGCGCCCCCGCGCGGATTTTTCGTGAAATACTGAAAAGTGTTTGCGCCGATCGAAACGGCTGTCTGCCCCATTGCGGCGTATCCCCCCGACAGGGAAAGATGGCATCCGAGTATGAACATAAAACGAACCTCCGGTGAAATGATCCGCATCGTAAAACTCTGCGGCATCTTATTATAATATAAAAAATTCCCGCAATCAAGCGGATAATGAAAAAGAAACCGAAATGTGCGCTCCGCATCGGCGAAAAAATTCATATGCGCGTCATTTCCCCTTGATTTTACCCTTTCCCTGTGATAAAATTAATCCATCGGATTATGTATTTATTTCGGAGGATAACATGACAAATATAGCAGTGTTGGGATTCGGCGTAGTCGGCGGCGGAATTGCCTGCGTTCTTGACGAGAACAGAGAACGGATAGAGGCGCTTGCCGGAGGCCCCGTAAACCTTAAATATATTCTCGATCTTCGTGATTTTCCGGATTCGCCTTACGGCGACCGTGTCGTTCACGATATAGATCGTATCATCGAAGATGAGAGCATCAGCATCGTATGCGAGGCGATGGGCGGCGTACATCCGGCGCTTGAGTTTTCACTTGCCGCACTCAATGCGGGAAAGAGCGTCGTGACCTCAAACAAGGAGCTTGTCGCAAAGCACGGCGTCGAGCTTCTCGAGGCGGCGGAGAAAAACGGTGCCGCGTATCTTTACGAGGCGGCGGTCGGCGGCGGAATCCCGGTGCTCCGCTCGATGAAGACCTCGCTTGCGTCCGACAGGATCAAGGCGGTCACGGGAATACTGAACGGAACGACCAACTATATCCTCACCAAAATGGAGAAGGACGGAGCCGATTTTGCTTCTGCTCTGCGCGAGGCGCAGGATCTCGGATATGCCGAGGCAAATCCCTCCGCCGATGTTGACGGCTTCGACGCTCAGAGAAAAATAATGATCCTTACCGCGATAGCTACGGGCAAAATGCTTTCCGAGGACAGCGTGTATACAGAGACGATGACCCGCCTCACCCCGGACGACATAAACGCCGCGCGCAGAATGGGCGGAGCGGTTAAGCTTCTCGGATGCTTCCGCGAAAAGGACGGAAAGATCGCGTCGTATGTCTGCCCGTTTATCGTCGGACAGTCGGCTCCTCTTGCAAATATAAACGACGTTTACAACGGAGTATGGGTGGAGGGCGAGACCACCGGGGACGTAATGTTCTACGGACGCGGCGCCGGAAGATATCCGACTGCGGGCGCGATGATCTCCGATGTGTGCGCGATAATGACGGGCGCTTTTGCCGCCGAATATCCGCGCCGCTGGACGAAAGCTGACAAGAATGACACCGCCGCTTTCGAGGACCTCTCCTTCAGGTACTATGTGCGCACGGAGTCCGCAGACCGCGAGAAACTCTCCGACGCTTCCGAAGCGCTCCTCGGTAAATGCACGTTTTCCGATGAGTCGCCCGAGGGAACTGCGGAGATCGTGACCGGGGAGATACGGGAAAGCGATATGCGCAGTATACTTTCATCCGGCAAGCTCGGAAAGGTTCTCTCGGTTATAAGAATTCTCTGATAAAAAGGGACTGCACATTGTGCGCAGTCCCTTAAAATCGGTATGGGGTCATTCGAAATATGTGCTGTCGATCCCGGACAGCGCCGCTCCTATTACCGTGCCGAAGCGGCTCATTTCGGGAATGATGAAATTCATATCGAACAGCGAATTCAGTCCGCTGAATATGGCTTTCGCCTGCTTTACGCCGGTCATGTTTCCGGTGAGAACTATATCCCGTATCGAATGATTCCGTGCGGCAAATATGCTTACCATTCCGATCGTTTCGAAAACAAGATTTATTATTCCGAGGGCGATGTCCGATTTCGTCGCAAGATCGGATATGTTTCCGAAATTCGATGCGGTCATGGTTTCGGTGAGCCTTCCCGTCGGCGATGAGGAGATATCGTTTATCCGGAGATCGACCCTTGAAAGATCGCCGTCCTCCGCAAGCTCGGTTATGTGCGCGACGGTGTCCATGTCAAGCAGCTTCTTCGAAAGCCCGATCAGCGTGCCGCCGCCGACACCGGTGCCGCCGAGGTGCTCCGGCTCGCGCCCGCGCTCGGAGAGAACAAGCGCGGTTCCGGTGCCCATGCTGACGGTTATCGCGCGGTCAAGCCCCGAAAGGTATAAGCCGCCGAGACCGATGCAACGGAATTCCGGCACCGTCTCACATGGCAGGGAATAAAGCGGACGCGAAACATGGGAAGAACCGACTCCGGTTATCATTACCTTTTCGATATCCGAAAGCTCGAGCCCGTTCGAATCGGTGAATTTGCCGAAGGCTCCGTATATTGATGTTATCGGATCGGTGGCATGCACGAAAAGGGGCGCCATAAGCTCTCCCTTGCCGGAGGTAATGTCGAAGCCGCCGATCTTTGTCGTGCTTCCTCCTATGTCGATGCCGACTACGATTTTTCTGCTCATTTGTTTTGCCTTTCTTTTCGGGGAATTCGGCGGAGAAACCGCCGATGCGGCCGCTTGCCGAAGAACGGCAAAAGCGCGGCTGAATGAATATTATGTATTAAAACCGATATGCGCGAATGTAAACGGCGCCGTGCTCGGGCTTTACGTTATGACGAGAAAACGGAGCATACGCGCATACGGTATTTACGGGGTGAAAAAATGAATGTCACATATAAAAATCCGGGCTGTGAATATTCAATAGAGAGTATCATGCTGTTTCAAACGGAGGAGCAGACATCTTTTTGGTCGGAGCCGCTGCTGTATTTTTATCCTCAGATAGATAAGAATGAACTCACCGGACGGGATCTTGCCGGAAGGAAAGAGTATCTTTGCGAAGTGTTCTCGGAAATATACCGAAACACAAAGGATGAGTCGGACGGCAAGGCCGTTTGTTATAACGAGTATTTTGCAAAATACAGAAGTCAAATCGAGGATGCGCTGTCCGATGCGTTCGAGCTTGACGCCCGTTCACTTTATAATGATCTGACGGGAAACATCACACTGAATCCCATCTGCCCCAGATTCTTAAAAGAACGGCGCTTTGACGTGTTCTGCAAGAGCAGCGAAAAAGGCGCACTCGGTATGTCGCTTCATGAGATCATCCACTATTTTTGGTTTTATGTCTGGAACGGTCATTTCGGCGACAGTTACGAAGAATACGAAACGCCTTCGTTAAAATGGATACTGAGCGAAATGGTCGTGGAGGCTGTGATGAGCGACCTGAGACTGAGCTCCGTCAATCCGTATTTTCCGAGAGAAAACGGGGGCTGTGTGTATTCGTATTTTCAGGATATGATGATAGACAAAACCCCTATCCTGAAAACAATAGACAAACTCTATCATGATAACGGCATAACCGATTTTATGGAAGCCGCCTACGCATACTGTGCCGAACACGAACAAGCCATCAGACAACATATCGGGGAAGCGGAAAATGCTTCTTAAGCGGCACGATCAATGCGGCGCCGCAATAAAGGAATAGGACACGGTAAATAAACGTGCAGGTTCAGCAAAATATAATACCGTCGTACGAATTAAAGAAATACGTCGGAGATTGCCGGGCGGCAATCTCGGGGAC